>Ga0256405_10003852_pt1 | contig 29911 bp, 25 predicted proteins | sample RumenRJG_02DNA_FD_189096 | JGI IMG/M metagenome (GOLD analysis project Ga0256405, IMG submission 189096) | Bovine rumen microbial communities from Lethbridge, Alberta, Canada - RJG_02 | ecosystem: Host-associated > Mammals > Digestive system > Stomach > Rumen | place: Canada: Alberta...
ATGTGACACGAAGTATTTCGTGATTTACTTAGACAATCTTATATTTATCCAGAATTTTTAACACTTAAATGAAAAAATCAAAGCGTATCAACTAATGATATACCATGAAACAAATGAAACAAGGAGTTTATTTATGGAATTTAGTAAAACATATAATCGTATTTGTATCTTAGATACTGAAACAACTGATCGTTATTGGAATACTGCGGCACCTATTCAAATTGCGGCTTTAGTATGTGATAATAATGGCAATGTTTTAGACACTTTCAATGAGCGCATTCGCACAACGCATAAAATTGCGCCAGATGCTAGTGCAGTACATGGTATATATGATAAAGATTTAGTTAATTGCCGTGGGGAAATTGCTGTATTAACAGACTTTTGCGTATGGATGAAAAACCAAGAAGTAGATGTAGTTTTAACTTACAATGGTGAAGCCTTTGATCGTCGTATGCTAAATGAGCGTTGTAAAGTACTAGGGATTAATTATGATTATTTCAATAAAGAGAAATTCCCAGGTATTGATGGCTATTACGACTGCATTATTGATGCTAAACGTATGAACCTATTTGGATTAAAAGACAAATTAGGACGTAAATGGCGTTTATCTTTAGTTGCAGAAGTGTTAGGTATTAATAATGAAGGAGCGCATGATGCCATGGAAGATGTTATGATGCTTAAAGATATTTTCTTTAAGGTAGATCCTATTGTACATCCGCAAAGATGGCGCAATGCAGATGGTACGACCGCGTTATTTTAGTAAAATAAAAAGACCATTTTAGGCCTTTTTTATTTTGTTCATATCGTTAGCAAATTGAATTGCGGTATCGATATAAGCATTAAGTTGATCAAGGAAAACGTCTAAATTTAAGCCACCAGCTTTGCAACTTTCTTTAACCATGTCAATAACCATTTCTTTTTTACCAATACCATCTAATCCAGAGCGTTCGGCTTCTTTCATTGCGGCATCTGCCATAGCCATAATCATAGCCCAAATTTCACCAGCACTTTTTTCTTTAGTGGCTTTAATCCAACCTTTAATTGCCAAGAATGCGGCGATACCTGCACCAATAAGTCCAAGTAATCCCGATAGTAACGCAATTAAACCATTAGCAGTTGTAATCCAATCCATTATCTGTCTCCTTCTGGCATATCTGGTAATGCCATTACTTCTTCATGTAGTCTGTCTACCACACCATTGCGACCTAAATTATGATAAGCTCAGTAAAGCTCATCAAATTCAGTTTTTTCTTGATGAGAAGCATATCCACGCATTTTGAGCATAGCACCATCTTGACGCAAACTACGACGTACATCTTTTTGCATTGCACGTTTCATTAGGTCAATATCTTGTTGTAAAGGTTCAATCACTTGATGTAATGAATCTTTAACAGCTTGACAACGTTTATTTTCTTCTTCTACGCGTCTAACTTCTCGTAAATGTTCTAATTCATTTTGATCCTTTACACGTTTGTCCCATCAACGTTTCACAATAAGGCCTACAATAGTGGTGATAACAAGTTGAACCACAGTTAGTATAATACCAACTATTCATTCATTCATATCAATTGTTACCTCCCGATGAGATAACAATACCTCTCATCTTTCATTAACAGTCTAGGTAATTTTTCACAGAAGAGCAAAATTCTTAAAAAGGTTTTCTTGTATTTTTATTTTTTACGGCTTATATTATAATAAATGAAGGAGAATAAGTTATATGACATTTAATTTTTCCACTTTTTCACTTATAGAATTACAAAAAATGCGTGAAGAACTTCAACATAAATTAGTTAAAATGGTCGCGGATCCTGATGCTATTGCACAATTACAAGCAGTTGAAGAAGAAATTCAACGCAGAAAGGATCAATAATGGCACGTCTTACTCATCAACAAATTTATGATGAAGTTGCTGCCGCAGGTTATGAATTAATAGATGATAGCGGTTATGTTAATATGCAAAGCCGCATTATTATTAAATGTCCACAGGGTCACTTAATTGAAACATGTTTAGGAGATTTTAGACGCCCAAGTTTTACATGTCCTGTCTGTGATAAGGATGTTCACTTTGTTAATCCTGCCGCGGTTCCACCTAAAGAAGATAATGTATATCGCATTATCGCTTTTGATCAAGCAACTGAAAAATTTGGTTTAAGTATCTTTGACGATGGTAAATTAGTGTTTTATAGTTTATTTACTTTTGGTGGAGATATGCTAGCACGTTTAACAAAAATTCAACGTTTTGTTCGTGATATTGTTCTACATGAATGACAACCAGACTTTATTATGATGGAAGATATTCAATATCAAAAAAATGGAATACTTACTTTTAAGGTATTAGCAATGTTATTGGGCATTATTCAAGTCAGTTGTAGTGAAGCAAATATACCATTTGAGGCAGTAAGTCCAAATGTATGACGTAAATACGCGGGTACATGTGGCAAAGATCGTCATCAAGAAAAATTACTTAGTGTCGCAGTAGTAAAAGAAAAATATGATATCAAGGTTAGTGATGACGTCGCAGAAGCTATTTTAATTGGACATTATGGTACACGTATGCATAAAAAAGATGTCGGCATGGCGTTTGGGAGGAAATAAATATGATTACTCGTAATATTGATCGTAATAACGAAACAACACGTACACAAACTACAGCACATGGCATCAATTATAGAGGACAACAAGTTCAATGGTCATCAATTGGTAATTTACTAGGCACATGAACCGCAGTAACATGGGGTAGTGGTAATAACCTATTTTATCAATCTATTACCTTAAATGAAGGACTATATCGTTTACAAGGGACTGGCTCTCAAACAGGATTAATATCTATTGTTAGTGGCAGCGATACACTTAATTATTGTTTACAGTTAGGATATGGTGCATCTGACCATTTAGAAAATTTCACTAGTAATTCTTACTTAACTATAGAAATTGCATCAGATAATACTGATATTTATTGTTATGCCGCAGGTGTCGATCAAGTAGGAGTACAATATTATTTATATCCTATTCAATCTAACAATGATCCGCTGATATAAAAGAAAGACCTCAATTCGAGGTCTTTTTTCTTAGGAATGAATAGTTAATATACCATTTGAATATATAATTTCAGGAATAGAGCGGCTACATTGTTTAATAACTCCGTTATCAAAATATGTAGGTTGTGTGGCTGATCCAACTGTGGCAGTACATGTAGTAATAATCCCATTGGCACAGTAAACAGGTTGATTAGCAGAACCAATAGTACTGGTAAATAAGGATAAGTCACCACTATTATTAACTTGAATTAATTGAACTGCAGAACCTGTAGTTTGAATTTGAGTGCCTTGATTAGTTAATAAATGTTGTGCGCCATCTGCAATAAGCGGAATATTCTTTCATAGATTGTCTTCACCTAAACGTATAAATGTATAATATGGTCCATTATTTACTGGCATAGGCTGTACCTCCGCGTAAGGTTGTAATTTCGGCTTGTAATTGTTTAATTAATTCTTGTTGCTCTTGAAGTCCTTTTCATAATATATAAATCAATTTTGACTCATGAATTGATAGTGAACCATCAGTATTAACATCTGTTAATGCAAATTTATCAAAAGAAATATGTTCAACGTCTTGTGCCATAATACCAATTGATGGTAATAAAGTATCTGTATAATTAAAACTATATACTGGTGTATTATTAATAATATCTAATGTAGATGTTAAAGGCTTAATATTTGTTTTTTTATTTTGATCTGATACCGCATTAAAATAAGGAGCTTGAATATGTGTTGCTTGTACTTGTGTATTGCCTCCTACTGACATGATGCCATCGGCAAAAGATAAACCAGCCACAGTAGCACTTCCTGTTACTGTTAAAGTATCAATTACACTAGCACTACCTGTAAAATTGGTTATAGTAGCAGAAGCAAGCACAGTAGTATCAGCAAATTCCCAGGTTGCATTGGCAATAGTTTTATCACTAGCTATAGTTAAAATTGGACCAGCATTATTATCTAAAGTTGAAATTGTTAAATGCGGGATGGTTTGAGTAGCACCGCAATCACTAACAATAAAATACCCTAAATCTCTAGCGGAACCTTTGATTGTTTCAGTTCCATGATAGTTACTACTTGATTGATATAAATGAGGTAGGGCAGTTGCAGCATTTGTAATTGTTGATGCATAATTCCATACAACATAATTAAAACCTGTTGTATTATCGCTACCTTGTACACTTAATCCTTTAATATTACCTAGAAAAATTGCCATGCTTTTTTCCTCCATTTTTTATAATATATTTTATCTTTTTATAGAAATCAATTCAGGTAGAGGTAATATACCCCTACCCTTATTGTATTAATTTAGCTAAACGTTGTAATAACTTGTCTTGATATTTAATACTATTAACTGTTAAAGCAATATCTGTATCTCGGCGCAAATCATATTGAATATCAGTAATAAACAAGAACTGAGATAAACTATCTTTTATATCATCGAACCCATCATAGAACTCATTGGCGCGAAGCGCAATTGGATCGCCGATATGTAATTCTTGCCCTTGATAACCTGTTAATAATTCCACATTATCAATCATATTTAAGTTATAACTGCGTTCAGGATTGGCTTTATCTTTAAAGACATTACGTGCTGTGACTAATAAGTCTTTTGAAGTTGTGGCATTATCATTAGTATAATTGCCTTCTAAGCATACTGATGGATATCTGGTATATAAATCCTTTCAAAGTGCATCATGTTGTGCCTTTAAGGTGTGGTATTGCATTAAATCATAATGATAATAGCGATTAAATAACGTATGTAATATTAATGGATAAATACCTGTATAATTTGAAAAATTAGCTGAAGTAGTTTGTAAATTAATTAATAATTCTGATTTTTTGACCCCACCTTGTCTAATAGTGTAATAATTAGTACGTCCTAACTCTTCTAGATATCAATTATGCATTGGAATATTTAAATTGTCAAAACATTCTTGTAAATTAATAAGAGATGCTTTTTCAACAACAGTATAATATGTACTCTCTTCTCATTCCTGAGCATTTAATGAAGACAAATAGAAGATACGATAGCGAGGTAAATCTATATTACCAAATTCATTATATACATAATCAATAGATGGAATATATTCTGTTCTTATATGTACGCCATCATTTGTAACTTGGAATAATTTATCAAAGAAATGATTGGTTTGATTATCTGTATATTGTTGTCAAGTGGATGGTATAAAGTAATCACAGTATAAACTTGCATTATATGCTTGAGACCAATATGTTTCTAATTGAGTTTCGATTGCCGCAGCATAATTGAACAATAATTCTTTAGTATTATTACGACCATATTTATATCAGAAAGTACCATTATTAATTGCTGATATTTGTTCATCACGTATTGTGCTAATTGTATATGCGATACCATCTACTATATTCTTTGAGAAATCAAATCCTATTGTACGAGTAGATACATCTTGTGAAGTTCTAACAGATACAGAACCAACATTTGGATTTAAAAGCGTATGATTATTAACCGTTATAGTGGAAGTCGCAGCAACTTCGGCAGTACAATAAATAGTAATAGTGTAGCCATTGGTAATTTGTGTGATATTGGTAATTGTGCCATTAATAAGAACTCCATTGTTTACTAATACTGAAGCGCCAATTTTAATATCTGCTGGTAGATCTCCTTCTATAGTCCCGCTTACCAAAAGTGTTTTATCGGTTCAAGTAGAGGTAGTAATTTGTACTGGTAATGACAATACTTGAGGAGTGTCCGCACCAAAAGTTTCAAAGGAATATGTATGATTTTGATAAATTCCTGTTAAGTTTTGACGCTCTTGGTTAACCAATTGCTTTAATGTATAAACACGTTCATTGGTATCTTTCGTATAATAATGATAGTTTTCATTAAAATCTTCAACTGATTCTGACAAGATATCATAACGTCTCGTTACAAAAGCACCATTAGTAAAACTTGCACCTGTGGTCCAATCAAAAAGTTGATCATCCGCAGTATAATAAGATATAAATGGTGTTAAGTCTGCTAAATTAACTTCTTCTAATTGGTAATTACTACATGTTACAACTAAACCTATAATATCACCATTATGGATGGACCAAACATAATCTGAGTCACAAACAATGTCTTGAGCATCGCCTCCAGTGGCTTGGCAGAGTAATTGTTTAATATTGTTTATACCAGTTGTTTGTGTCACTGATAAAGCAATTTTACCAAGCATAAAAGGATAATGTGCTATAGTGCTAAATAAATAATCTTTTCTAGGATCATCTCATCATATCTCATCCATTGTATTAAATAAGGTTTGATAGGTTTCTCCTTCTTCAAGATCTCTAAACACTTGATAATCTCGACAAATATGATTATTATCTTGCCAACCATCTTTAATGAATAATGGTACAAAATAATATTGTTTATCTTTATCAACGTCGTCTAATTCACCATATTTATAATACCCATATTGATCTTTAAAAGCCAAATCTAATGATGCGGCGGAATTGATAAGATAACACAAAGAAGGTGCGATCAATTCTCAATTATTTCAGTATGCTGTAGGAGATGCGCCATGTAATGACCAATATGAAGTATGCAAATTACCTTGATCATCTGTACAAGAGAACTCCAAATCATAGGATCCACTTGTTACATGTTGTAATGAGTTAAACATGGCAGGATTAATAGTAATATCCGTACCACTAATAGTTTGTGTTGGTACAGTATGAGTATCCCAGACAAATGGAGAATTAAGAGGATTAGTAAATGTAGTACGAATGGATGCTTCTTCAGCTTGCTGTGTAGGGAAATTTACTGATGTAGTATACCATAATTTATCTTTATCATTTCTAAAAGTAGCTAACTTACCACGTCGATCTTCTTGATTTAATGTTCAACTACCATGTCCTTCATGTAGTAATGATTGTTGTGCAGTTAAATTACGAATTAATCAAGCCCAGGCAGTTCAACCATCGCCAATTAAAAAAGTAAAGCCTCAATTAGAATTATAACCTTCATCAACATAATGATAAAAATTAGTAAAGTTATTAATGTTACTTACAGATAAAGGTTTATAATCAATTGTTCAACTAGAAGTTGCATCAGTTAACCCTAATGTATATTTCTTTAAATAATTGTATAGATTATCTCCTTCATTGTTATAAATTGTACGTATTGATGTATTAGATGAGTAATTCGGAACATTTGGATAGAAAACAGTGTCTAAAGAATGATATTTATAATAGTTATTAGCAGAAATATAATCAATATTAGTAGTAAACTTAATAGATTCTTCATATGATTGAATATACTTAATGAAATTATCAACAGTATACAAATCCTCTTCATATGTTAAAGCACTAATAGGGCTATACGTATCGGTATTATGTATATATAATGTAGGAATAGCATCTGTAACCAAACCTTGTTGTACTAACTTAATATAATTTTGTTTTAAAGCACCAACAGATGCAATATAGAATTTTAATGTGACTGGTATATCAGAGTACTGATCTTGACCGTCATTGTACAAGATATCAATAGTAGCATCATTTTGAACAGCATCTAGTCATCTTTCTTGATTCATACATACTTCTGGACGGAATAAACAACGATAAGTATCCTTACCATCTGTATCTGATGCGGTTTTAGTTGTACTAGTTACATTTCATGTTACTGTTGTAAGTAAAGTAGTTTCTGTTTCAAAATATAAATCACTTGGTAAATCAGTATCATGATCTATCTCAATATATGCTTCCACTTCTGGGAAATAATATTGATTATTAACATTATATCTACCATTTGTTAAAACATAGTCATTAGCTAATTTAGTAGCAAAATTATATTCTAAATAATTGTACTGATCAACATATGGTACTAATTGTCCAGTTGTAAAATCTACAACATTTGTATGATTAGCAAATTCTACATTCTCATTAGTTAATTGAATAATATAATCGCCATTTAAAAACGAAATGTCTTTACGTACTGTTGCATTGCTATTAATACTGTCATTTTGTAATGTAATCGTATGTTTATAAATATGCGTATCTCCTGTTAATACTTGTACAGGAGCTTCAAAATAATCAGTAAAAGCTTTAATATTTTTATAAAAACGTTGTTGCGCAGCGAAATATTTAGACATGTAATCAGATATTAATTGATCATAATTTAGCAATGCAGTTGGAGTAGATGTTATTCAAGAAGACATTAAATAGTTATATGATTCAGAAAAATCATCAAATTTAGTAATACGTCCCTCTGCTGTATATGCACTAACAATATCGTAATTAAACTGAGCATTTAAAGTATCAATAGATTCATTTAAAATTGCTAATGTTTCTGTTTGCTTATGTAGAGCATTATAATATGCTTGTGTATAATAAATTAATTGTCCATTAATAATACGTAGATCATTATAAATAGTTTTAGTTAATGCGCTATATTGATAAGTATTTAATAAATTATGTGAAGTAAAGTATGTAAAATCAATTAATTTATTCTCTAACCAAGGAACAGCATCTGCACCTTCTGCAAAAGTTAAATCCTCTGCAGTAGGTTGGCGAGTTAATCCTCAATATAATTCAATAAATTGCCAAGTAGGATTAAGTACTGTTTGATTCTCTGGTATTTGGACACGAATGCGAATAACTAGATTATTAAGTGATTGCCCATAATCTTGAGTACGTATAGGCCAATAGCTATATTTACCCCCAACGCGGCTTTTTGTAAGACGCCCTAAAGATCATGTACCATCTAAACTAGTATACATTTGGACACTATTATTGTCCTCGCTATTTAATTGAAGTTGAATAGTGCTATGATGATATGCAGAATGGAAGACGAGATTGTCATATAGAGAGGTTAAATAAAAATTATCTTGTGAAATATCATGAATAGGTAGAAAAATTTCTAAAGTAGATTTTTGAGCGTTATATTCATACATTGGGAAACGTTCACGTGGTTCGGTAGCATCACTAGGTCAATACGTCTTATATAAAGAATGATCCGCGGCGCCAGTAATTAAGTCAGTAATGCTTAACTCAAAGTTACCTCCAGATGTAGAATCATAATGGTACCAATAACCTTTAGCAAAATCATCATACATATTGCCATGGTAAGCACTATGCGACCATAATGGACTTTGAAATAATTGAACAAAGAAAGGACTGATATCGGGTAATAATGTAATTAATTCATTATCATAAGTTGGACCGCTTACATTTAAAATAGTTGTCAATGCACTACCTTTATGAGATAAACCGAATTGTTGCACGCTATCAAAAGGAGAATATTGTAATCCACTAATTTGATTATTTTTTGCAGGTTCAAATCAGAAATAACGAACCACCTTATTAGTATCAGGTTGATTGTGCTCAAAAGTATTAATAACTAATCCTAATTGTTCACCTAAACTAATTAATATTGATGCGGCATTACCACTTCCAGAAAAAGGAAAAGTTTCGAATAATTCTGCGTCTTGTAAACGACTAAATACAGGCTTAATTAATTTCAATAAATGACCATCATATTCGGAGTCAGTAGTTACAACATAAGGGTGATTATCTTCGTTAGATTGATATAGCCCACTAGTTAGTGGTAAATACGTATATGCAATATGACATTCATTAATAATCTTTTTAGCCCACCAATCGATATTTTTAGCCCCAATAAAGTCAATATCAGAGTTATTATTTGTGATTTCATACCCCTCTTGTTGACGAGTTAATTGATAACTAAAAGTGTCTTGACAAGTAATATTATAAGAAATATTATTTAATTTAAAAGTGTATTTAATATCTGTAATTGTAAATAAATATTGATTATTATATTTATCTTCTAAACAAAGTTGAGTGCCAATTTGCATAAAACGTGCATAAGGATTTTCAATTCATTCATTATCCTGCAATAACATGCGGTCTAAAGTAAAACTCAAATCACGTTGACCATTTTGGTGCTTAGCAAATTTTTCACCATATGTATAACAGAAACTGTGTTGTGTAGTTAAGTGAAAATTATTGTCGTTATATTGTTTATCAGATTGAGTATAGAACTCACTTATAACAGAGGGAATAAGATCCACTGCATCTGAATATACAGTATCTCCTAATAATAATAAAGATAATTTAAAATATGCCATATATATACTCCTATCATAAATGAGTGCGCAATTTTAATTGACTAATAGTTTGACTACCATAATCTAATAATCGTTCATTCATACTAACATTATACTGATAATATGTATTATTGGCAAGATTACTTATGTGAGAACTATGATAGCTATCTACAAATACTTCTTCATAAAAATTATCATAATGACTAACTATTTCACTCTGCAATATTTGTTGATTACGTCAAACAGTTACAATTTCTTGTTGATCATTAATAGATACTAACATTGGATTGATTAATTGACCATCAGGAGAATATAGAAAACTAGTTATATTTCAACTTCATTGATCTGCCGTTCATTCGATACGTTCATAGGCAGGAGCGCTATATCGATGATTATACCAATTTGTAATAAATGAAACAGAGTTGGAATATGCTCCGGTTACATTTGAAAGATATGACCAATAAAACTGATTAGAAGTATTTGTTTTATTAAATATATATAAACTAGGATAACTAACGCTATATAATAAATAATCAGCTCAATTAGTAGTAGCACCGCGTTTGCTAGAAATAATAGTAGTGCCTAAATCAATGCGTATTAAATGATAATTAATAGTAACTAAAGCAGGTATACTTTGAGTGTCTTGAGTGTTATAATAATTTCAATTAATTGGAGTATCAATAGCATTAGTTAAAGCACTAGAACCAACATTTAATTGAGTGTCATATCCTAATTCTCCTCCAATAGCAGAACCAACATTATCAATATGCATTGTAGGAGCTGATGCAACTGCGCCATTTTCTAAAGGTTGTTCCCAATAATGCATTGGAGTATTTGGATCGCTTTGAATATCTCATCCTAATGCTAAATTATCTGTTAAAATCTCAACATATGAACTCAATTTGTCTCAGTTACTTTGTGACATTTCTCAATGATCATCTTCTCATGTACCATTAAATAATCGCAAGTCTTCTATGGTTAAAAAGCCCCCATAGCTATTATTATGCATAACAGTAATGCCTTGATGATAATTTAAATAACGAGGATTATAAATATATACTGTATATGTAACATTATCACCAATGATTGTTAATGGTAAAATTAAGTTTTCTTGAATATCAGTTCAATAAAATGCTTTTTCAATGGTTTGATTAGTATAGAAATTACCAGTTTCTGGATCAATAATATGGTCTGAAGTATATGAATCGTATATCGCTGACCAAGCATCAGAATCTAATTGATTGCGAATTTCTGTTTTTGGATTATAATAATAAATTCAACTTCAAATGCTCTCAATACGTTGATTTAATTGATCTTGATAATGTTTATAAGTTTGTTCATGTATATCAGGTTTAATATTACCATAATTTTTCATATATAATACCTCTATTTAAACATTACAAGATAATTAACAGCACTACCTACTGCCGCTAAATCTGGTGCCTCTCACATAAAACTATCAGATGCGTTATTAATAGCGATATCAGTAATTAATTCTTCAATTGCATCAGAAGCTTCGGCATTAACATACCAACTTTTAGCAATAGGAGGCAATATTTCATTATTTGGAGCCGCAATTACGCTAAAGGTTCCGCTAGCCTCATTATTAAATAATTGATTATAAGTAGTACTATAGTCTGTTCCTAAATTTAAAGTAATGGTATTACTATCATGAGTAAGAGGATTATATGAAATGTCTCCAGTAGTTGGTAACTCATTAAGAGATGTAGCATATCCATAAGTAATATTCACAGCTCCTAGCTCAGTTTGATTGATAGTTTTTGGGAAATAAATACCAGGTGATTGACTCAAAATATGAACCAAATCGCCATTATCTTGTTTTAAAACAACATCTCCACGTTGATACCCAACCGTATTATATTCAAAATAAGGTGTATTAATAACTAAAGCATGATTAGGGACTAATTGTGCAAGTGCTGTACCAAAACCTTCTGCACTATTTACACTGCCAGAGAATTTATAAATATCCCAATAATCTCATTGACGTACTGTTATATCTAATTTTTTGCTTAACCAAGTTAAAAACTCAATACCATGAGAAGGTGGGGTGCTTTCATTGTATGTGCCAAACCAATCAATGTTACTTAATTTTGGATTTATCCATAAATTTTTTAAATCAATAGCCATAATATACTTCCTCCATTAAATAACATTAGTACGCTTATAGACTTCAAAGTTAGCAGCAGAAGGATCTTGTGTGCCTCAATTAACGGCCCAACCATCTGCCTGAATTTGAATCTTAAATTCCTCAGGTTGAAAACCAGAATATTCTAAGTTACCTGGAATTCAAAATTTATTAACCAATAAATTAGAAGCTAATTTTTGTCCATTAGATAATAAGTCTAAGCTACTTAAAATTTTGTACTGATCTCCACCATAAGTATAATAGACAGTGCCAGATTCTGAATTATATGTTAGATATAATGTTATAGATTCTTCACCATTAATGCCGATAGCAGGATTCTGTAATTGAACAGATAATAGGGTCTCACTTTTATCTTTATATGTTGCCGTAATGACTAAATAGCAACCATTAGGATTACTACTAGCATTAGCATTAGGTGTTAAACCAAAAGATAATTTAAATGGTGTACTTAAATCGCTTCAAGCATTATTGTTTGTGGCAGGACTGAGCCCAAGAATGTAATTATCTTCACTTAATTTTCTAATAGGATATGGTAACACAGAGCGTACGCAAGCCTCACCTTGTATTTCTCAATTTAAAGTCAATTCTGTATAATAAGCATATTGATTTTCTGCAGTACCTTCAGACATACGACCAATAATATAACGAGGGGAATCAGCAATAGATGCTAGTTTAACTTGGTATTGTCATTCTGAACTAAAAGAAAAAGATAGCATACCAATTTTTAATGGATTAATGACTTGTAAAAATTTACGATATGTTGCGATATTAATCCAATACAAACCAACTTTGAATTGAATTTTTTGTGTTTGGAAGGTTACTCCACTAAGCTGAGTATAATTAGCAAATTGTGGTTTAGTATATTCATTTTGAAAAGAAGGGCCATTATAGAATTTTAAACTATTCTTCTCATTGATAATAAATGCGCCAAATTCTTCTCACATATCGTGACCATCAAACTCAAAAGTACAAAATTCATCCATAACCGCATGGAGGCGGTTACGTCTTGTCATAATATCATCATTTAATGTACTATATTTTAATTTTTCTGACATAACTCACCTCCTAACGACTACCAATTTGTCGTAAAGCATTGGCAACTGCTTCCATAACTAATTGTTGATCTCCTTGACCTAGAATAATTTCTTGACCATTAACATTTAATACTAAATTATTATTATTATCTACTCTTGCTGGTTGAATAGCATCTCAATCAATGCCAGATAAAATATTTCCATAACGTGTTTGTAAATTAGCTAAGAAATCTTCAAAACCAGTTGTAGTTAAACCACTTGTATTAGCTTGCATAATTTCACGAGCCACTAAACTAGCCGCATCTTCACCTTGTAATTGAGCTAATAATGCACGACTATTGTCTAATAACTTATCAAATTTATCATTAATTTGAGATAACTCATTTTCCATATTAGAAATAATTTGTTCTTGTGCTCTTTCACGTAAGGTTTGTAAACGTTCTTTCTCTAAATCTGCTAATTGTTGACTCATTTCTTTAACTTGTTTTTGTGAATTAGCGTCAGATGAACTACTAAGTTTAGCCATATTATTAATTAATGTATTAGCTTCTTCTTCATAAGATTCATCTTCTTGTGCTTGATTCACTGCGTCAAAGTACTTTTGATAGGCATCTTTTCGCTTTTCTAAAGATTCAGTTAAAGCATCGTGTTCTTTTTGTAATAATTCTTTATATTGATCAATTGCATTATTTTCTTGCTCTAAACGTAAATCTAAATTGGCTTGATATAACTTTCTCTCATCGTTAAAATATTTAATCTGATCTTGTAAATATTGTACGTATGCAGCATTATAAGCATCGCCTTCACGAGCTAATTCAATTTTTAACTCCTGCTCTAATGCTTCTCGTTGTTGCTTCATTTTTTCTGATAAGACTTCATTCGATTTTAATGCTTGTTCAATAATCTGATAATTACCTGTTTCAAATGCTCTTAATAATGCTTGTCCATCAGTACCACTAAATAAATCCGCATGATCAGACAAGAATTGTGTACGTTCAGTTTCAGTCATCGTATTCCATTTCATAGCCGAATCATAAATTGAGTTAATTTGATTTTTTAATTTATCAATATTTTGACCCATATTCAAGACTCCGACTTGTACAGCATTACCGAAATTATTAATTAATTGATTTCAAGCCTTAGTATAGTCTTCAGTTGTGGCCAACAAATCATCAAATACTGCATGAGTTGCTGCGGCGACATCTCCATTTAAGTCAGCGAGAGCAGAAAGATAAGTGGTAAAACGTTTTTCATATTCTTCTTGAGATATATCTAATCCAACAGCTTGTAATTGCTCATATCCTTTATATAACTTATTAATAGCATCAGTTGACATATGAGTTTTTTCAATAAAATCTAAGACTTCATCTCCTAAATTTAAAAATACCTCATATTGTTGGTACATGTCTTTAAACGCATCTAAAGCAACTTGATCTACTTGCTCTAGTGAATTTGCAATTGATTGATATGCTTGTACTTGTTCTTTTAAACTATAATCTTCAGAAGTTAGAATAGTAGTTGCATTAACGCCATCTAATTGTATGTCTGCCAAATGGCTAGCTAATTGTGCCAATTTCTTGCCGCCATCTTCTGCATATGACATGACTTGATCAAAATCGTTAATGTTATTAATGATATCACTTAATACTGTATTAGCAGATGCGGCCGCGGCAGATGTAAACAAGTTATTTTGTCGTTGTAATTCATCTGTAGCTTTATATACATTATTAATAGCTATAGCATAAATAGCATCTCGTGACTGAGCGTAGCTTGCATCTGTTTTAAAATCACTTCAATCTTGACCGCCACGTGCACGCAACTTAGCAACAGTATTTAATTGTTCTTGACGATTTTTCTCCATTTGTTGTTGTGTTAATTCATTAACACGTTGAAGAAATGAACGTTTTTCATGAGTTGTTTGTAATGATTGATAATATTCTTGTTCAGATTTGCCATTAAGATTTAAGCCTTTAGTATTGCTATCTTTATCGGAAGATAACTTATCTGCAGCGCTATCTAAGGCTTCTGCCATTGCTTCTGTATCTTTTTTGGTTTTAATTAACTGATTATCTAAATCTTCAAATTTAGAAATAGCAGTATCAATTGCTTGAGATTTTTTACTAAGATTTAAGATTTCTACTGATAAGTCATTAATTTGTTCCGCGGCTTTATCTTTAGGAGCATTAAAAGCACCTACAGATGCTGCGATACCAACACCAATCGCTGCTGCTAAAGCGGCGCCAATAGCTACGCCTGCAACAACACCTCAAGGACCTAGAGAAGCGAAGGCTGCAACAACTTTGGCAAACATACCAGCGCCTGCTAATGCATTAGATTTAACTTGTTCCGCCTCTTCGGCTGTCATTAAACCAAGGCGTTTTTGATGCAGGGCATTGCCAGCTACCATACCTGCATTTCAGGCAGATTGTAATGTTTTAATAACAGCTAGAATGCCAAAGATGCTTGTAAATTGACTTAATAAACCACCTACTAACCCACTTTGTGCATTTAATAAGGAGTTTTGAGCCTCAAATGTATCAGAAATTAATTGAGAATTTTGTAAGCGAGTATATTCTTGTTCAATACGTACTTCGTTCTCTGCTACATATGTTTCTAGTTCTTTTAACTCTGTTTGTTCTGCGGCATCTAATACCTTTTTCCCCTTCAGGTCAATAATTCTTTGCTTATATTTAGCTAAAGTGATTTTGTCTTGTAAAATTCTTTGTTTATTTGTTTGAATAAAAATATCAGCTTGTATTTTTTGATCTTTTAAGTCTATTTTTTGACGTTCTAAACTTAATTCTTTTTGACGATTTGCAACAGCATTTTCTAAGATTTTATTATTTAAAATTGTTAAACCAATTAATGAAATAGTAGTAATGGCAGCTATCAAACCAGGAGTTGAATTTAAAATTTGTCCTACCATGTCAAGAATACCACCAAAAGTATTCATTAATCCAATAATGACGTCACTATTAGTGAGGTTGGTAATAATACTTTCTCATGCAACATTAATTTTATTAAGTGCTGCGTCCATACCTTGTAAATAGGTATCCATTTGTGCCAAAGTAGTACCTTGTGAACGTTGAGCAATTTCTTGTAGCTCTGTAACACGTTCATAATCACTCATCATAGCAATTAAACGAGATTGTTGACGAGTTCCAGCTAATGCTTTTGCAACTGCAGCTTGTTGATTACTATTTAATGTATCTCATTTTTGTCCTAAATCGTTTAAAACATCTTCTGTAGATCTTAAATCACCATTATTATTACGTAATTGAATACCAACATATGCTAATTGAGTTTCAACATTATTGAGATCTGTGTCACCTTCAAGTGTTTCACCATAATCGGTTAATTCACGCATACGAGCGATGATAGTCTTCAATGCGGTACCAATAGTTTCTGGTGCTTCACGAGTAGTTTCAATACCTTTAGCAAGCAAGGCAGTGGTATAGTCAATAGACATACCTGCTAAGTTAGCTTGAGATGCAACTTTACTTAAAGCAGTAGCAATTTCTTCATAAGAAGTCGCAGATGTTGCAGCAATTGCTGCAAACTTATCAGAAACTGCCATAGCATCTTGTGCGCTTAATTGGAAGCCATTTAATGCTGTAGTTAAATAGTTAACTGACTCTGATGCGCTAATGCCTGCAACTTTTGCTGCAGAAATTGCAGCTTCAGTTAATGTTAAGGCGTCTTGTGTAGTCTTACCTTGACGCATATATTGAGTGGCGACATTCGCAACATCTTTTGTGGTAGCGCCAAGTTGTTTAGATAAGTTTTGGTATTCTTTTAATAAAGCGTATGTTTCTTGACGTGTTTTGCCAGTAACCATTGCTTGTTCAGTTAAATATTTATCTAAATCTTGAATTGTTTTCTTTGCTTCATTTAAAGCTCTGCGCGCTGCACGTACTGCAATGGCATAAATAGTAAATTGTTTAAAAGCTTTACCTAACGCTGAAGATTGCTTTTCAAGAGTTTGAACCTCCAATCCAGCTGATGACTGTTGCCCTTGACGTTTAGCAGTATCTTCTGCTAATTGATTCAATGTATCACTAGCTGCAACTTGAGCGGTAGAAACTTCTGCTCCAAGAGTAGAACCGTTATTAGTTTCTTTTTCTTTTTTAGCCTGTGCCGCTACGGCTGCTGTGGCTTCATTTAATGCTTTTTCAAATTTATTTAACTCACCAGTTGCATTGGCTAGTTTACCATTAGCACTTTTTATCTCATCTTGAATTTCTTGCCATGCAGCAGATTGGGCTAATGGTTTGCCACTTTTATCATATAACGTATTGATATCTTTACTAGTAATAGTATTATAGTTTGTTAAAACTTTTTTAGACAACTCACCACTTGCAGTACGGGTATATACACCACCCATATCTTTAATTTTTTGAGCAGTTGTATCTAAATATTGGAAACTTTTACCGCTATCTTTTAGTTTACCTTGACTTAAGATCGCATTACGTCTTTCTGCTGCCTCGTTACGAGCTTTTAAAGCATCAGCTTGCTTTTTAATTAATTCGCTCATCGCAGCCGATACATTTTTAGTAGTAGCCGCAGCTTTACCTAAAATTTCATAAAATTCTTGGAATAAACCATTTAATTGTTTTAATTCTTTACTGGATAATTCTGTTTTAGCCAATAAAGCAGATATATCATTGGAAACTCTATTTAAACGTTGAGCACGTTTAGCTCCTATATCCCCTTCAAAACCACTGGCAGCGCGTACGGATTCACGCAATGTGTCAGCTTTGGTTTTAAGGTCTTGCATCTCAGGAACAATTTTAACTTTAAGCTCCATATCATTTGCTGCCATATGATTTCCTCCTAGTAATATCAACTATATTATTTGATATCTTCAATTTGAGTTTTTAATTCTTGTAATAATTCTTGATTATTTATATTAGCGCCAGTTAATTGATCGCCGAATTGTTCAATGATATGATTTAAATTATCTAAATTTAAAGTATTAATTTTATCTTGTAATAGTTTAAAAACATCATCAAACTGTAAAATGTAATGCATGCGTGCGCCTTTGACAACATCAACTAAATTTTGATGCGTTATTTTATAAAAATCACTATTTTTATATTCTTTTTCAAAGGCTTTCATCGCAATAATCATATCGAAATAATTATCAATATGAATTAAATCTTTAATTTTTTGTTCTAGTTCTATATTAGTCATACTTGCTCCTTTCTATTCTACACTATGTATAGTTAAATAACTAATATCATCACTTTGGATGCTTTTAAAATGCAAATCAATTGTATTTAATGTATCATTAAAATCTAAACGCTTATCGGCTGATAGAGCACATTTATCTAAATGAATTCACATTGTTTGAGTCTGATCATTTTCATTGCCTAAAACTTCTAAATCTAAAGTTACATAATAATTGGTCATACGATTTAAATTTACAGATGTAGCACATTCATATGAATAACAAATCAAATAATTACTATTAGCTTGTTGTACTACTAATGGGGTGATAGTGCTAAGAGTGCCATATGCCTCTTCTAAAACTCCTGCCTGATTATAAATAAATACTTGATAAATTGTGTCAGTAGTGTTATCTAAATAAATTGTTGCATTATCATCTGACATATAATTTTTAAAAGTATTTGCCAATTTGGTAGTTGTATTAGGCTCGTAAATTAAATTTAAAATTTTATCATTAATTTTTACATCTGATAAATAAATATCTGAAATAAAATCATGATCAAAACTTAATACTGTCTGTGAGCTCGTTAAATCACGATGTTGACTAGTATAAGTAATTTGCGCAGTAATGTCTTTTAATACAGTATAAGGTTCATTTTTATATGTGAAAACATATGAACCGATAGGGTCCAAAGAATACGAACGAATGATGCAATTTACTTTATTACCAATTTTATAAGTATTCATAATATGCCTCCATATTTTTCTAGTAATAGTATAAATCACAAAAAGAAGATAATCAATTCCAGTCAAAGAAAATAAAAAAAGACTTACGTACTAAGCCCGTAAGTCCCTTTAGGATAAAATTATTCTATTATTATTATTATTCTGGTTTACAAATTTCAGGATCAACGATACTGTAGAAAACACCATGTTTTTTATCGCTGCCACCTTTATCTCCAATAGTAATAGTAGTTGTCAATAAATCACCATTCATATCGAAGACTGTAGCATCACCTTCAGCATCTTGTGTTAGATTAAAAATTGAATCTGGTAAGAATTGATAGAAGATAATCTTTGCTTCTACTTGTTGTCCAGATTTTTGATCAATAAAGAACGTATCACCAATAATAGTTTTTGGTCCTTCAAAATCTTCGCCAAAATGTAAGCCAAATACGGCATCTGCAAGTCCGCTACCTGATGCACTACCTTCCATAATACCGCCACAAAGAGCATCAATTGCTGCTGCATTACCTAAGGCATCTTGCATTTCAAGTCTTGCTGATTTACCAAACTTAATTAATGGGTTATTATATTGACCGCCTGTAACTGTTTTATCTGGGCCTTCTTCTGTAACATTAGCAATTTTTAAAGTATCTAATTCACAAAGTTTAGCAGCTGAACCAGTTCCTGTGCTTGCTGTAATAGCTTTAATAATAGCATCTGCATGCATTGAACCCCAGGTATTGCTAACATTTGCTGTATCATAAACTGCTGCATTCATAACAGTAACAACACCAAAACGTTTGATCATATTTTGGAAAGTTACAGTACTACCGCCAAGTTTAGAATATTTTAATTCATTTGCCATAAGCATTATACCTCACTTATTTTATAAAGAAATCCAATTTCTTGCCTTTCTTTACATTGCCTGCCGCATATGCTTGCGCATTTACCTCATAAGACATGGCTCCTGCGGCATATTTTTGGAGTCATTGAATTTGAGCCAACGTTTGATTTCATAATCAATCAATTGAAATGGATGGGAAAGCATAGATAATTACTAAAAACATTTTCATTAATCCCTCGTTATCATTATCTCTTTGAGACTTTAAACGACGAATCTTTTCTTCATTGTTCTTTTGAGCCAAGTAAAATCTTTTTGCTTCTTCTGAAGTAAAAGTAGGAGGTAAAGTTACTTTTTCTCCATAAGATAATTTTATAATAGATAAAACATATTCTCAAATTTCTTCTGTAATATTAATCTCTTGTGCAATAAAAGTTTGACGATTAGTATCTAAAGTAATTTGACCAAATATGTAATTTAAACTTTCTAATAGATAATCATAGATTGTACGAAATTGTTGATATGCTCCTAAAGAGAAACATAACAATTGCATCACTTTATAAGATGTGCTATATGTATCTGTTTCAAAATGCATGTCTTGTAAAAATGGGAAAAATTCAGTACCACGAGTCCATAAATTATAAGATAATCCTCAATGTTTATCTCGATAAATTTCACGAACAGATGGTAAATGAATAATTAAAGTTTGGTTATCAACCATGATAGTGATATCACGTGATACAAATAATTGAGTGATATTATAGTTACTAGTTAATTGCACTAAATTTCAACCTCACTATTATTTTGATCACTGTATTTAAAACTAATTTGATAACCGCTTAATAACTCATTATATACAACACGTGAAATGTACGTTACGTGGACCTCGCCAGATGCTGAAATTTTAACACCATCTAAAAGACGCAATATATAATCACTTAAAATTAATGCCCTATCTTGATAATTTTTAACCATACTATGTTCTTGATCTGTAGCAACATAGATACGACCAGTAGCATTTAAACTGGCTTCTGTAATTTGTACATCTTGTAATACAATCATTAAGAAAGTATTACGTCCCATATCTTTAATAGCATTTTCATTTTGAGGAGTCAAGCAAATATAATTTTTCTTTAACATCTCATCTAAAGAAATAGGAGTAAAAGATGCTCCATCGACATCATATGCATCTACCAATAAAAACTTTTGAATATGTTCATCTTTTGCTAATAACATTGCGATATCACGCAATGAATTACGAATTACTGCTAAATTTTTCATATTAATAACCTATATGATAAATCCTTTCTGTAATTACATTTTGTACTTTGGTGGATATAATTAACTCCTCTATGCCAAAAGGAGTTTCAAAAATCACCTCTGTTGGAGTATGTTTATATATTTTTAAATTAGATATATTAGACTTAAAATAACCATCTTCTGTAGTTACTGTAATCTTTATACCAGGTGCACTTTCAACCGCAGTTGTATGACTATCATCAATAACCGTTTCTAATACTGGTTCATTATAACTTTCAGTAAAAATAGGAGTATCTGGATGATCAGCGATAACTTCTTTACTCATAGTAGTTGGTAATAAAGAGTAATATGTAATACCTGGTGTACTAAGAGCATCGTACTCATCAACCACTCATGCACGACCATGAATCATAATTTTATCTTGGAATTTAAGAGGCATACCAGCTAAAATTAATAAAGGTTTTTGTGTCGAAGTCAGTACTACCTGTTTATGTAATTGTAAATCAATATGTTTTTTCTCCGGACCAATAAAATATCCCCATAGTCCGTCTACTTCTAAATTACATAAGAAACAATGGTATTTATGCCAATTCACGTCTTTAATAACTGTGATTTCTTCTGTAATGAGTAAATGTAAGTTTTTTGCAGTTCATACAGAGCCAACATCTAATGGGGTATCTTTTAATGTATAAATATAGGCTACTTCTTGTTCTTGTTTATTAACAACAACTGCTTGAACAGCTAAACCTTGGGTTCCAGTAATGGTAATTGAAGGATATCCTTTTAAAAGAAAATGACTATTAACAACCTCTTGTGTTTGTGAATTAACTGTGCCATTTAATTCTCTAAAACGAGACCAATTAGACATTGATATCTCCAATAGTAGGTTGATAATTATTAACACGTCCATAACGTGTTTCTAAATCACGAGCATATTTACGATAGGTTTCTAATAATTTAACATTTTGTTGAACCATATTGGCACGTGAATAGGTTTTAATGTTACTATCAGTATAAATATCTTCAAAATTATCAGAACTAGAAATTAATTGTTCGCACCAATATACCTTCATCCATGCTAAAATGATCTCTAATTCCGCATAAGTAAGATCATTAATAAAGTACCCATGCGGAATTGCATTTGAATCGTCAGAATCGACTTCAACTAATGTTTCTGGATCATTTGGATCTCTTGTAGCATAAAACGTAGTATATGCTGTCGAAATTTTTGGGAATTTAAAGGCAGAAATAGCGCGGCAAGCTAAGTAATAACAAGTTTCATCCATGCTATCGCGTGAAATAATACCATATAAATCACCGCGGATAGATGCTCTAAAGGATGGATATATAACATCGTCCCAATATTGCATTGTTTCTACCTCCTAATTAATTATTGTTCATCAAGAACTAATTGAGTGTTTAAGATATTCTCTAGCATACTAACAACGCCTTGGGAAAGGTCGTTGACATTAAGACTAGCAATGTCTCTAATTTTATCTTTTCCTTTTTCATCGATCATTTTCATGATATTAGCACGATTGCCTGCTTTAAGAGCGGTTAAAATTTCCATGCTATCGTCTGGTTTTGCTGGAACAAAATCAAGCTTATCATCAAAATAAACGCCATGAGCAAATGCCTCTTTAACAATACCATCATTATCATTGAAAGTAAAGATGCCTTGCTTATACATACTATATAAACCATCATCTTGGAAAATACCTAATGCCCAATCAAGTGGTAATGATTGTTGTGTTTTCTTATCATTTAAGAAAATACGTCTTGTAAGTCCAACATTAGAAATAGGATGTAAGTCAAAAAGGACGTCATGTGGTGTAACTTTGGTAAGTATAAAATATTTGTTTTCTTCAGACATTAATTGATGTCTCCTTTCTTTAAAAATAAAAGGGAGAGGAGCAGAGGCTCCGCTCCCGTGGATTTAATTAGTTATTGATTAAAGGTCTGTAACTTTAATGACAGCGAAGTTGTTAGCCATTGCTAAGCCAACACCCATAATCTTGTGTGCTTCCCATTTTTCTGAACCGGTAGCTTGTTCATTTCTCTTTAAGAACAATTCACCTTTTAAAGCGACTTTAACAGGTTTAACGCCACTTGGGAGAACAAAGACATATTGTGTGTCATAGAACCATTGATCATTGTTGCTATCAACTAAGTAGTTTGGTAATTCAACAACTTTAACACCTTTGTAGACTTGGATGAAGCCATATGCACGAATATCTTTTGAATCTTCGCCATTTGGATAACCAGCGGCATAGGTTGTATTTGCTAATGGGTTGTATAAGTTAACTAATGCAGCATATGAACCAAAGATTGTTGGAACACCATATTGTTTAACATATGGCATAACCATATCAAGAGCTTCACCTAATGTTGCTTTTGTAGTTAATAAGTTACGGTTGACATCATAGTTATGATTTGCTGAACCGCTTGTTGCATTATCAACAATTCTGCCATAGCCAGAAACTGCAGCACCTGTAGCTAAAGCATTGAAAACTTCTTTATAAACGATTTCTTCAAAACCTTCTAAAATGTTTGCGTATAATTCACTTAAGCTAGCTGTTCCTAAAATTAATTCTTCTAATGTAACATAAACTGCAACAGTTTGAACACCAACAGTTGGTGAGAAGAATTTGCTATCTAATCTAGCTGCACGGTAGATACCACCACGAGCACCTTTACTAATTGTAAGTTTTGCTCTTGCTTTGCCGATTTTTTCAATGTTGAAGAGGACTTCAGCATCTCTTGGGAATGATCTGACTTCTGCGAATTCACCTAAAACTGATTCTAATTTTCTTGGTAAAATTTCATCAACAGCTTCTTCAATTAAAGCAAATGCTTTATCTTCAGCCATTCTAATTTCACGAGCGGTTGAATTTTCATCAAGACCGCATTCTTTCATAATTGCGTTAATAGCAGCAGCATTAACATCTTCTGCAGAGAAGTTTGCGCTTGGTTTGCCTTGAAGAGCGGCAATAATACCTAATTTAATTTCTTTATTCATAGTGTTCTACCTCTCAACTAACCAATGAACATATAGTGTTTTGCACTTGTTCCATCTGCTAATGTTGTAACACCGAACCAGTCGTCTTTTGACATACCAGAACTTGCATTAACTTCAACGATTCTACCTGCTAATTCAGAACCATAAACCATATCTGTCATCCATTCATCACCTGGGATTAATTGGACAAGTCTAAGATTTTCTTCATCTAAATTTGTAGCATAGAATTTTGCACCATCAACAATTGTATTTAATGGTTCATTATAGACGATGAATAATGATTTTGCATCACTACCAGCATCAATAATTCCATCTGCACTGATTGTAACAATGTGACCATTTGCGATCATCTTTGATTTGTCTGTGCTAGTGGAATTTAAAATATTTTTACCAGCTTGGACAAAAGTAGCTGTTGAAGCAACTTCCATTTGAGCAACAACAAATCCTGGTTGTAAACCTTTAAGATTGTTTGCTTCAAGTTGGTAATATTTTGGTAAATAATCATAAATTGCCATACTATAATACCTCGTATCTATTAGCGGAGATTCTTACGAACAAATCCGTCTAATGTATCTGATTTTGCATTATTTGTTTGTGGAGCAAATGCAAATGCTCTCATGACCTTGGTATATTTGTTGTTTTTATAAGCTTTTAATAAAGCTAATTCTAAACTTTCATATGTCTCAAATGAGTCAATAGTGTTTAGAAAATTATTATACTCATCTTCAGATAAGTCTTCCTTATAAGAGTGAATTAAGGTCTCTTTTTTCTCTCTTTTAAGGGTTTCAAATTCTGCTCTTTCACTTTCAGCAAATGAGGTAGAACTTGAAGTTTCTTCTGTGATTTCACCATTTTCTACACTCACTTTCTCTAAAATTGGGGTGGTGTCAACAACTGAACTTGGTGCTGGGTCCTCTTCAAAAGAGTCCTCTTCGTCTTTTTCTTTGTCATCTTCCTTTTTATCTTCTTCCTCGTCAGGATAAGATAATTGTTCAACAACATTTTCATCTGTAACAACTTCCTCATTAGAAACAGATGTCTCTGGTTCTTCTGATTTAACTTCTTCAACAGATTGTTTTTCTTCAGACGAAATAGATGAATCTTCTGAATATTTTTCAACAGCAGAAGATTGTTCTGGAGCAGATTGTTCTTCACGAATAATAATTTCAACTGCAGGAGTAACTTCAATTACTTTTTCTACAGGATGTTCTGGTTCAGTCTCTGCTATTGGTTCAATAACAGGTTCTGTGACCATTGGAGGTTCTTCATGAGTTTCAACTTTTGGTGCTTCAACTTCAGAGTTTTGTTCATTGTCTTGTGCAGGCAAATCTTCGCTAGTAATTGTTGGAATTGGATTAATATCCTCATATACAACTCTAACTTCATTGACTTTTCCTAATTTTACATCACCATTATCACTGATTTCATAACCAACTCTCATAAGTTTGTTGGCTTGTTCGATAAAGTAGTAAAATTGGACAATGACACTATCATCATACATATCAATAAGATTAACATAAGCATCGTTTTGATATGCTTTAGCAATAGCAGACATGATTAGCTCTGCGGCTTCACCCCAGGATAGTTTAATGAATTCTGAATAATTCATTGTATTGCCTCCCTGAATATGTGGATCTTCTTTACTTTCACAATACTCACGTAGGATTTGCATCTTACGCTCAAATTCTGCATTGTATGCAAAGAATTCTGATCCAGTGAAAGCGGGTTCTTGATCATTACCCAAAACACTTACTCCAACGAATTTTCCTGCGGTAAATTCAATATTTTTAAAGTGTTTATGTTCGTCATAATTAATTACGTATTCTGCACTGTGAGGATCTAATTCAAGAGATTGCTTATGACCGACAATCTTTTGAGCAATAGTTCCTAACTTATCAGGACGTTCAGTATAGAGAACGACATCACATACACACCATGTATTCCCATCGGTGTCGACTTCAAAGGAAGGTTCAACTTTTGGATCTACAATACCATAGATTTGTTGTTCTGTTGCGTGTCCAACGAAATCGTCCTTTTCTTCATCATAGTAACTTACAACTGGAGTATAAGGAAGAGTCTTCACTAATTCCTTTGCAAATTCTTCTGAGAAGAAACGATGATCTGCTGTTTCACCTAAATAGAAAACTTTAAGTTTTCCACGAGTAAACAGTTCATAGGAGGTGTCTTGTTTAAAATCTGATAAACTTGCAGGTCAGCTCATGCTAACAGCGGGTTTTTTCTTCATTTTAAGACCTCATCTAACTAAGGTTCATTTTTTCTGTTGGCTCAATCCCAGATATTATTACTTCTTAGTCTAACTTATCGACTGATGTCGATTGTGCGGTACCTGAATCATCGGTCTCCTTAGTAGATACTTCTCTATCATCCGCAGTTTGAGTATAAGAAGTTTGCATAGGAGTGATTTGATCAAGGTGCAAGAATTGTTCAAGACCTAATTGATCTTGGATATTCTTTTGTTTTATTCCAGATGCTATAAGATAGTCAAGCTTACCGACACCAAGTGTCGCATTATCTTTATATATCTTTATATCATCATCAAAAGTATAAGGAGAAACCGGTAAAATATCAATATCGGCTTCATAATTTTTGAAATCGAACCAATTATTGATAGCAATACTATAAAAACTACATAATTGTTGTACGTAATATCATACCATACCCTTATCACGAGTCAAAGCCATTTTTAGCGCAGTAACACTATCTGATGTAAACATACCGCTATTAAAACCGGCATTATTAAATACTGCTTTAAAAGCCTTTGATAAGATTTGGTTTTCGGCTGTATCACTATCTGCAACTTTTTCGATTTTGATATCACCAAAAGTAGTTACTAAACGTGCTTTTGAATTCGTATTAACAACTTTAGCAATAGATTGATGAATTGCAGCGACTTCATCCATTTCAAAGACCATTTGATCTTGATAAATAGGCATTTTATGCGCAACAATGTATTTTAAACTATTTTCGCTTCTTTCTAATTCATTATCTTGGTATTTTTCATAGTCTAAAATACCTCCATACAAATAGAATAAAGTAGGAATAGCATCATTATTAAGTAATACACCTGTTGAAAAATGTGGATCTAATTGCAACCATCTGTCTACTGGATTACGTTTATAACGACGATAATTAGTAGCAAATTCTTTTGGGAACTGTTTTAAAAAGATATTCAAATCAGTTTCAGTTAATCCTAATGTATCAAAGTAAGAAAAATCAAATTCGATAATTGCAGTACCATATTGTGTTTCTGCAACTTTACGACAGTATTTTTCTGGAAGTAAGATACTATCTACTGTCATTGATTCTTCATCTTTAATAGTAGTGATATAAGTAGAACCAACCATGAATAATAAAGTAAGTAATGCTGGGAACTTTGTCTCGATGGATAAACCATCAACTGATTCGAGCATAGTATTGTAAATAATTTGAAAGTCTTCTGGTTTGGTTTCTTTAGCAATTTTAGCTTTACTAGTAGTATAAACACGATGAGGGATAACTTTATAACGCCAATTATACATGTTGGCTAAATAATCAATTACGCCCGCATAAATTGGATTGATAGAATAAAGTTTACGAGAAGCGCTAACTATTGAATCGTGATTTTGAATTGCATCTTCTAATGCTTGACGTACTTCAACGGCAGATGAAAAATCACGAGTTGCATATGTTGTAGTACGATTTTGTGCACGTTTAGCAGATTGTTCATCTGAGTACATTTTTTTAATCTGTTTAACGCGATCAATTTTAAAATCTTTTTCTGCCATAAAAGCCTCCTAGTTAATAAAAACCAATTTACGAGTTGTTTGTGAAGTACGATTGCGACGATTCTTATAATAGTCTAGCTCAATTTGCTGATTAACAGCTCAAACTAAATATTCCATCATAGAGAAAAAGTCTTTTTGTATATTACTATTACGACGTACAATCTTTAAACGATTGCTTAAGTTATCAGAAGTATTAACTATATCTAGGTTTTTTAACTCTTCTTCTGCCTTATCCATAACTTTAAAAGGTTTTAAATATTCTTGTTGTTTATTGATGCTCATCGCAATAAAAGTTTTATTTTTACTATACAAAGATAAAGCTTCTGTTAATTTAATTGGGAAGGTAATAGCACCAGTACTCATACGAGAAAAGAAAAACCAGTGAATTTGTTCGCCAATTAAACCTCCAGATTTTATCTCATAACATATTGTACGCTCTTTGCTGTATTTGATCAAATCTCGTTCAGAATTACTTGGAGGATTAATAATACCTAAACCTGCTAATGGCACGCCAAATTCATCAGTAGTCTCTTTATTTAACCAATCACGAATACCTGCACCAACACCATTAGCATCGTAAATCAACATCTTGGCTTTATATGCCATAGCAGTCTTTTTAAAAGCATTGGCAATTACCATATAATCAGTACTAGGTACAGTAAATAAATTAATCAATTTATAACTAAAATAATGTTCTTTTGGTATAACTTTAGCTACACCAACAGCCGTTTCCGCCGCACCATCTTTAGCCATATCTGCGCAAATTACATAAAAGGCATCTTGATCTTCTTGTACATCAGTTAAATTATATTTAAGCTCTACATGTTTTACCTGGCGCAATGAAGTGACCAAACTAGCACTAAAGGCGGCACCAGCTGGCGCGTCACTTCATCTACTTTCATACTCACGCTCAAAGGATGATTTACTAAATGAAGGAGAATTAATAACATCTTCAATTTGTTTTTGTGCTGTTAAACCGCAAGATAATGGAATACGATAAGTACCAGTTAAAACATAATAATGTAATGGATCTAAAACACTACGACATAAAATTTCTACTAATTTTTGGTATGCAAATGTACCTTGATATCCGGCAGTGGTAATATAAATTTGTTGAGATTGAGGTTCATGGGGGTTAATAAGACCATTCGCCATCTTACGAGGTTCATTTAATAATGGAATATAAACTTCATTAACTTTAATAGCATCTTGCTCAATAACTTCTTCAAAAATTAATGATTGACGACGCAAACCTCTAACATTCCCAAGACCTAGAGAAGAACCGTTTTTAAAATTAAATTCTACATAATCCTTCCCCATTTTATAAGCATCTAAAAGTTTACCTGCAATTTTACGTTTCTGCATTTCATTAGCTAATAGAGGAAATTTCACCCACAGGTCATCAACTACCTTCTGTTTAGCAATTTCAGCCGCTTGTTTGTTTGTACCAGCGGTGATAGTGGTGTTATGGCGTGGTACAAACATGCATTTTAAATAACGGTCTAAGTCCGCTAAAAATGATTTGGAAGTACCACGACTAAAAGTTTCATAAGTGGCATTGCCGCGAGCCATACAACGCATCATAATACGTTGAAAGAAAAACAAACGAAAATGATTACTTTTTGGTGTGATTAAATCTACAAACATATCAGGATAAGCCATAAAATAATTAAGCATATTCCCGCATTCTGTAAAATGCGCATCAATACGTTTAGTGGTTAAAAAACCAGTGATATCATTTTCATCTTCTGTCATGAAGTTAATATATTCTTCGATTTCAGGGTCTA
>Ga0256405_10003853_pt1 | contig 29888 bp, 48 predicted proteins | sample RumenRJG_02DNA_FD_189096 | JGI IMG/M metagenome (GOLD analysis project Ga0256405, IMG submission 189096) | Bovine rumen microbial communities from Lethbridge, Alberta, Canada - RJG_02 | ecosystem: Host-associated > Mammals > Digestive system > Stomach > Rumen | place: Canada: Alberta...
TATACCAAGGCAACCAAAGCAGATATTCCTGGTATGGGCGACAAGTTAGATACTTCAGCCTTTGACACTTATTCCGCAGCAACAAAGACTTTAATTGACGGTAAGGCTAATTCATCGCACACGCACACAATTAGTGATGTAACAGATTTGCAAACCACTTTAGACGGCAAAGTTAATACTTCGGTTACCATTACAACTGCAAGTGGTTTAACAGGTGGTGGTGATTTGTCCGCTAACCGTACAATAGGCCTTGCAACCGTTGGTACCGCAGGTACGTTCAACGCTGTTAAGGTAGACGAATACGGACGTGTAACAAGCGGTAGTATGACAACTACTACTTATAAAACTGTAAACGGTCAGGCAATCACGGGCGGTACAGGTAATATTAAATCGGTTACTGCTGTTACTGGTACTAGTGGTTTATCTACTACAACGACAACTGCCACAACCGGTGATTCTGTTGCTGTAAAACCTGCCGAAGGTTATATGATTCCTACATCAGGACAAGCAGAAAATTGGACGAGTGCTTATAATTTTGTTGATAGTATTACAAGTGCGGATACTGATAATATTATTAATAAGTGGAATGAAATTATTGATTTCTTAAGTGGAATTACCGACACTGAAACTTTAGATGGTATCATTAATGGTATAGAACAAGAAATTACTGCTTCAAAGAATGCTGCCATTACTGCCGCAACAATGGGTTATAACGCATCAACACGCACTGTATCGTGGACAGGTACCACGAGTGGCGGTACAGCTATCACCGGTTCCACTGTTATCCCGGAAGCAACAACTTCATCTGCAGGTCTTATGCCCGCAAGTGCTGTTACCAAATTAAATGGCGTAAGTACTGGTGCAACCAAAACCGAAGTTAGTCGAACATTGACATCCGGTACAAAGATTGGTACCATCACAATTGATGGAACGGCAACAGATTTATATTGTCAAACAGATACTGATACCCATTATAGCGCAAGTACGGTTGTAGGGGCAAGTACTGGGGCCACAGCAAATGCTTCTGCCACAAATGGAAATGTTTATATGAACACTATTGAAGACAGTAAGGTACGTTCTTCCCATAATATTAAGGGTGCAGGTGCTGTAAGCGTAACTTCTGATGCAAATGGTGCGATCACCATAAGCGCTGCAACTGAATCAGCAAAGCAAGATTTAACCGTAATAGGTGGTGCCACAACCGCTGCAACATACAATACAAGTTCTGCGAAGACCGTAAAGTTTACAGGTGGAACAGGTATCCAAGTCACTGCCACAACAGCAGGTGAAATTACAATTACCAATACCGGTATTACAAGTGTTACAACGTCGAATACAAACGGAAACATTTCTGTTAACGGTTCTAATGTCGCCGTTCATGGACTGCAAGATGCTGCTTATATGACAAGTGCATCTACAACAGGGGCTTCTACTACAGCAGTTATGACTCAAAAGGCCACAACTGACGCAATTAATGCGGCAAAAGTTCAGGTAAAAGTAACTAACAACGGGAATAGCGAAGCAACAGAAGGGCTGACGGTAACTCCAACGACTTCAGGCGCTACGGCTTATACCATTAACCTTGGTGATATAATTTGTGGTGATTATTAATCTTTTAACTAATTTAAATTAGTATAATAACAAAGGTGCCAATTGATTTATGTTGGCACCTTTTTAATTTTAGATTACTGATATCTATTTATTATTAAAAGCGAAAAAACATGAAAAAAATACTTGTCATTTTAATTTCAGCAATATTACTTCCGATGATCAATTCTTGTGAAGAAGAAAATTTCGGAAACGAAAACTTAAACGAGTTTATAGTCGGGAATTGGGTAATAAACAACAACTCCGGTCATATAGAATTTACTCAGGATTGCATGCTTTTTATGAATGATACAATTTACGGAAATTATGAATTCAATGAAGACAATCCTAATGAGGCGTTCTTGTATTTTGAAACCGAAAACGGGGCTTATGGCGAATCGACGCTAAAATTTTTAAGGTATGTCTCTAATTATAATACCGTAATGGTTGACGGGCTGCCTTTCAGTGAAACAACGGATACGTTATATCGAATCAAATAACGCTGACTGCCAACTCGTTTTAATAGTTTTTGCATTGTTTTAACCCCCATTAAAATGATGCAAAAATATTTTTTTGTATATTTGCATTGTTGCATATATTTATATATGTGGGCCGCATTTAATTTGCGGTTTTTTCATATTATGAAAACGATAGTTATAACTGAAAAACAGGCAGGGTTGATACAAAAAGAGATTTTAAAAGAATCTCTCATAGGCGACTTGTCTCAAAAAGTGCTAATCATAAAAAATTACTTGGACAAGAACTTTGTCCGTGCCGATTATACTGACATGGAAAGCGGCGAGCCGCAGAGTAAAGGTATTGTCGGATGGCTAAACGGTGAAAAGGAAGTAGTAAAAACACTCACAGACGTTCAATTATTTTACTTCCTTCAGGAAAAATACAAAAACATTTTGCCTGATAAAGAAGACCGCGATAAATTCTTAAAACAAGTGATAAAAGATTGGTACAACCATAAAATAAGTAAAAATGGTACATTGTCTGTGTATAATTGGTGATTGAAAAATAAGCGGCCAATGACTGAGGCATGTAGCTCTTTTTCTCGCGTAGCATGCTCTGTTAACGGACACGGGATGTCCTAACCGCATAAAATACTTTTATGATGAGAAAAATTATTTTAAAATTCATTATGTTGGTAACATTCAGCCCGATTGCGGCCAACGGCATGAATCAAAACAATTCGGATACTATTGTACAAACAATAGACACCGTGACAGTAGATACCGTAACTGTTCAGAGAGATTCGGTATGTGAAAATGAAACGGATGATTGGAATATGCTTGTAAAAGCAATCGCCTTTGTTGAAAGCGGATATAGGGAAAGGGCGATAAGTAAAGGCGGAGGAAGTGTCGGCTACCTACAAATAACAAAAGTTTGCGTCAGGGAGTGCAACAACATTCTTAGAAGAAACGGCTCCCGTAAAAAGTATACATATAACGACAGGTATAATAAGAACAAGTCCATCGAAATGTTCAACATATACCAAAACAAATTTAACCCAAACCACAATTTGGAAAAAGCCGCGAGAATATGGAACGGTGGTCCGGGGTACAAAACAAAATCAACAAATAATTATTGGAAAAAAGTTTACGCTAAATATGACATCCTCCACTCACTAAAGTGAGTGGTTTCCATTTTTGGTTTGAAGGTTTGCCACGTTGTGTTTCGTGGCCACACTGAATACATCCAGTGGCGTTGTCACTAACGCAATGTGATATTGCTCATACCGCCTCATTATATTCATGGCAGCATTTAAATCACGATCTATACATATGGTCTCATTAAGCCATACAACCCTGTCATTCAGTTCAACGTTTTTCTTGAACAGTTTGCCGGTCAAAGAATTCGTCTGTGTCGTCCAACGCTCGGACAACGTAATGACCTCATTGTGTCTTGCAAGACACTTATATGTCAAGATTTTCACAAAACGTTCGATTGCACTTTCATGAAACGACTTGCGCATGCTTTTTTTCCTCTTATTTACACCGGTCGTAGACATAAGTTGCTTTATGTTTAAATCACCTACCACAATGGTCTTGTAGTTCATATCCGCCAACGTCTTACTCTGGATATGTAGAGTGTCCTTTATTTGTGCGTTTCTCCTGCTGCACAGTCTCTTGCGCACCGAATTCAGATATTCCCAACGGCGAGAGTGCTTGACCTTCGTCGACATTTTCGTCTTGATTCTGTTAATGTTCTTTCCGAAGTATCTGTTTATCCTCCGTGCCTTGTTATTCAATACGACAACGTTTCCAAGGTTATCCACGCCGTTTACAATGTTTTTAAGACCCAAGTCGATTGCAAGCACCTTGTTTTCGCAAGTAATCCTTTCGGGTTCAGGTACTTCGGTTTCGACGCATATGTCCAACAGCCATTTTCCGTTTCGCTGCTTAAGCTTCACTTCCTTGGCTGTCAGTGACGTGAAGTTGATGTCAGTTCTTCCCTTGTATTTCACGTTGATACCGTTAAGCCGCAAGGTATCTTCATTAACGAATTTCCATCCTGATTGGTTGAAGACTACAGTGTGGTATTCATTCACGTCTTCTACTTTTTGAGGAGGCTTTGCCGTCTTGTCTTTCTTGACAAGGGCAAAGAAAGAACGGTATGACGAATAGACTTCCTTTGCAATGCGTTGACACGCCTTGGAGTTAAGTGTCTTGAAGTGTGGAAACCGTTGTTTCAGTTCTGGCAGTCTATTGTTAAGGTCGAATTCGGAGATGAAAGAATGATTGTCGAACGCACATTGCTCGATGTCAACAAGTTCATTCCACAGCATGTTTCTAATTAAGGACAATTGCCCAAATTGTTCTTTCTCTTGTGCCGTGGGGAACAGTCTGACGTTGTATGTGCGTTTTACTTTAATCATAGTTTTATTTCATATAAGTATATATAAATATATAATAAAAATTAAAAATATCAATTTTTAACAAGAAATATTTGTTTAAATATAGAAAAAATATTATATTTATAATATAGAAAGATAAAGAAACTTGCAATTCATCTCCAACCTAAAGGAAGGAGTTTTCTTGCAAGATTTTTAATAAAAAATTAAAGTCCAACAGCATTTAACTGTTGGACTTTTTATTACCACACTATGTTACCATAGCCCAAACACATTATTTTTTACTGTAAAACAGCATCAGAAATCTTGCATGAGCGAAAATGCTGTTCTATTGGTTTCCCTCCTAGACTTCTACCATTTTAAGGATTTCCACCGAATTTAGGGGATTCTACATAGGGATTTCTCGCCTATGCATTTTGGTTTTTATTTTGATTAGTAGCCGAAGCGGGACTCGAACCCGCACAGCCATTACTGGCCACCAGATTTTCCTACCACTCTATGTTACCATAGCCAAACAAATAGGAATGCGTCCAACTCATTCACATTTTCCTATGGGACTTAAGCATTTGTTTGTTGTGGTCTGGCACCAAAATTAAATGAGGAGTGCCGCTTGAACTATTATAATACTGCATTATTTCAGCAGGCGACATTTTTTAATGTTCACATAGTCTCTCATTTTTTTGGTGGAGGTTAAACCTCACTGTCTCTTTACCTTATTGAAATTCTTGCAAGTGTCAAAGCAGTGTTCTTAGCAAAACCAGGTTGCAACCTTCTTTGCAGTGTTTAAACTACCCTGTTACCTCTGCTTATCTAATTTCAACTTAGGTATCTCCCGTTCAGTCTCTACGCGATTATAAGAAAGTAGCCTTGTTGTTGCTACTACAGTTTGGTAATAAAGTCTCACGACTAATACTTTTCTTATTTTCGCTCGGTATAGTCCTCACACATTATTGGTTAGTGTTTGCTACTCGTATTTAGGATTCCCACCCATCTTATACGCAATGCGCATTAGGTTAAACCATACGAGATTTCATTAAGGATTTCCACCGAATTTAGGAGATTCTACTATGGAATTTCTTGCCATAGCACTCAAATTTTCACTAAGTCTGACATGTCTACCTATTCCATCATTCGGCCAACTTTTACAGGTTACATAGGTTTTGAGAAAAACCTTTAAAACATTTAACCTATTAATGCATGTTGTAAGTTAGATTTGCTGTATGTAACCTTAATATATTATAACTTTAACAGATTTCAAAGAACGCTTTTATTTTCACAATGCAAAATTACAAAAAAATAATTATAGTATCCAAACTTTTTCAGAAAAAAATTACATATTTTTTTTCTTCCACACATATTTAAATAACCCACAATCCCAAATTTTGTAGCAGTCTAACATGCCAACCATTTGTGTTTCTGTTTTATCAGTAGAAAAACCATATTTATTGTGCAATATTTTTTTTCTGAAATTGAATTTGTGGATTCTCTCGTTAGGATACAACCGGCCAACATATCTGTAATCAGGTTTAAGTGTTTTTTCCAATTTAAAACCGAGTTTTGTATATAAGTTGTTATCCGGGTTAAGCGTCCACCTCCTATCAGCAAATGATTTTATTTCTTCGGGATCATAGTTTTTAACAAAGTACGAAAACAATTTTCCTCCAACACCTTGGCAAATGTAGTGATAATCAGTGGCAAATCTTGTTAATTCCCATGTATTCTGTCGTTTTAAAAATGACATAACACCAACTAAACTGTTTTCAAAAAAACAGCCAATGTAAACGGTTGAAGTGGAGTATCCTTGTATGTGGTTTTTTTCTAAAAATTCTTTAGACATCTTATTATCTATTTCACGGACACTACATTTTCTTGCCATGATTCTTGGCAAACCAAAATCATTTTTTAGCAAATACTTTATTTTAGACAAGACAATTTCTTTTTTGTTAATATATTCGTCTTCAAAAATCTGAATAAGTTTTACTCCCGATTTTTCCGCCGCTTCCGTTTTAGCCAAATGGTAATTTTTATCCTTTCCGAATTCTTCGCTATGCCATTTAAGTCCGTTGTATTCAATACCTAAATTATATTTCGGTACGTAAATGTCTATCTCCTTTCCATTTAACAGTGAGCGATTTTTACGTTCAACATTTTCCTTACCGACTATAGAACAAATGTATTCATATAATTCATTTTCAGCCTGAGACTCCACAATTCCGCACTTAGGGCATCCATGTCCCTGAATATGGTCATAAGGTCTTTGATAAAAACGCCCATGCTTAGGACAAACAATGCAAACCTTTTCATGCATATTTGTATAATCCACTTCCGAATAATCATAAAAACCGTTATACATTTTATTGGCTCTCCTGATAAACTCTTCATTTCCTATGTTGTTTTCTTGGCTTCTTTTAAGAATTGCACACTTAGGACAACCTTGGCCATTTAAATGCTTAGACGGTGTCTGATAAAAACTTCCGTGTTCAGGGCAAATTATCTCAACCTTTTCATGCATTTTATTAAATCTCACCTTTGAGTAATCATAAAACTCACCATGAACTTTTTTGAATTTATTAATGACATCTTCCGTCGACAAGTTTCTACCATTGCATTTTGGACAACCCTGACCGTTTAAATGGTTTGACGGTACTTGGTAGAAACTACCGTGAACAGGACATATTATTTCAACCTTTTCAGAAGAATTGATATAATTTACCTTTGAATAATTGTAGAATTTTCCATGTACTTTTTCACATTTCTTTATGAACGACTCTTTGTTTCCAAGTAATTTTAAACGCCTTTTTTCCTTCGCACATTCCGGACATCCGTCACCTCTCACATGAGCCTGAGGTGTCTGATAAAAACTTCCGTGAACAGGGCATATTATTTCCACTTTAGTTTTCGAATCTTCGTAGACTACTTTAGAGTAGTCGTAAAAATCACCGTGCCGTTTAACCGACTTTTCTATAAAAGATGACTTGCTCGTTTTAATCATTGTGCCTTAACGTTTTCAAATTTGTAAACTTTACATCCGAAGTCATAAACCCTATATGCAGCGTCTTCCTTCGAATAACTTGTCAAGCCTCTTTTCAAAGACGCCGTGAACAGGATAAACTATCTTTTCTACTAAGCAAATATACAAAAAATATTCGATTTATGACAAAAAATTAAATATGATATATTTATAATAAATATTAATTTAAAATAATCTAGATTAAAAAACATAAATTAAAATGAGTGATTTACTTTTAAAGATGCCGTTGCAATACGAACCGCTACGCAAGAATCGATTTCTTCTCAGGTTCCCGGCTGATTTAGGTATCCAAGAGTGGTGGGTTGCTTCTGCAAACCGTCCTTCCGTTCAGTTGGATGAGACCGCCATACCTTTTATGAATACGTCAACTTATGTTGCAGGCCGCTATCAGTGGGAGACCATGCAGGTTACGCTTCGTGACCCGATAGGCCCTTCCGCAACACAAGCTATCATGGAGTGGTGGCGTCTGCACGCTGAGAGTGTTACCGGTCGTATGGGTTACGCTGCAGGTTATAAGCGTGACGTCGAGCTTGAAATGCTTGACCCGACGGGTGTTGTAGTTTCCAAGTGGATACTTAAAAACGCATTCCTTACAGCATGTAATTTCGGTGATTTGGACTATCAGTCAAGTGACCTTGCCACAATTCAGATTACGATGCGTTACGATTACGCAATAAACGTTTATTAATTTTAGATACAAAGGTACGTTTGTGTTTAAGGGTAGCCTAAATCGGTTACCCTTATTTTTTGTGATGATATAGAAGTTGGCACTAAATAATAAAAAATGAGCGAATCGGAGAGATTCACCCATATGTTCGAAAAGTCCATCGGTTTAGTGCGTAAATGGACCGAGATTAAAGTTGGGCTGATTGCGGCTTAATTATCCTCCCCAACCAGCTAAACCACTATAATCACGTTGTTCGCTACCATTTCCCATACCACCGTAATATGCCTCTTTTTTACGTCTTTTTTGTTTTTGTTTATATGATTCGTGATTTATGTCATAATATTCATCGGGCTGCTCACCCTCTTCCATATTTGCTATGCTAATCATTCTATGAACGATGAAACTAAGTTTATCACCAATTTTGTATAATTCTTGTACATATGGTTTATATGATGGGCTTGCATATGGATTATATTTACCATCTAATTTGCTAAGAACATCATTTTGGTCGCTCAACTTATCAGATACGTGTAGCATATCATTCAAAAAATCAGCAAGGCTATCATTAACATATTCGTTATCAGCGTTTTTGATATAGTTTCTATCATCATTTCTTGCTTGATTTATATTGTATGTTGCAGATTTTGTCCATTTATTTGGCGTTCCATATGCCTCATTAAGAATCTTATTGACTGACTCTTTTACTATTTGTTTCAAATCACTTTCTGTGAGTCTAATTTGTTTCTTATTCATATATTGTTCTGTATTTAATCTATTATTTTATGACCAAAAAATGTTAGCAAATTTGGTTTGTGGCGTAATTGCCCATAACTCTGCAAAATAATGGCATTTATTGTTGAATTAAAGTTTACCACGACATGTCCTCTGTTGGGTCAAATCCGTCTTCAAGCCCATATTCAGCAAGCACCTTGTCAAGTGCATGAGTAAAATTCCATAGTCTTTCATCTTTTTTTTGATAAAAAGGAGTATCAGGGGCTTGATTACCTGTAATTCGTTTCAAATCATCTTTTGCTTCAATTATCTTATGTATAAGTCTGTCATATACAAACCACTTTTTCTCAAGGCTATCATTATCCGTTCCATAGTTAACCCTTAGGCCACCTTCTCTCAATACTTTATTTACAGACTCCTTAATAATCCGATGAAGGTCTGATTCTGTTGATCTTATAAGTTTCTTATTCATATTCGTATTTTGTTTATTTTCCCAAGATATTATCAAGTGACATGTTGATATATTCTACTATACTATCAACATGCTGTTTTGTTATTCTACCACCATTATCTTTATATGTGACATCCATAGATGTTTTAATGTTAGCCAATAGATTGTAAATCATTCTCCATTGGTTCAGAAAATTGTTTCTTACTATACCATTATCAGGTACAATATCTGTTTCCATCAAGGCATTTCTTGTTATGTTCTTAAGACTGCTATATATGTAGTCAATTACTTGGTCAACATCTTGATTAGAGATATTCCCACCACAACCTTGCCAATCTGCATCCATCTTTGTTTTTACATTATCCATTAAACGATATATCATTTTCCATTGATTTGTAGAACTTATGCCATTATCAGGTACAATATCTGTTTCCATCAAGTCCTTTCTTGCCGATTCTCTAATTATTCTATCTTTATGCATTTTTATTTATAAATATCTGTTATTAAGAAAAAAGTGTACTTTTGCAATCAGAATATAAATTATATGGTACTATGGATATATTGAGGCCATTTAGGGATGCAACCATATTTAAATGAGTAGCCAACCTTACAAAAAACACACAAGAAAGCCCACGAACTTCAGTCGTGGGAGTATGTCAATCGTAATTATTGTTTTCCTTTATTTCAGAATGTGAAAAACCGACATATTCATCATAGATAATCTCTCCGTCATTTACCGAAGACGTATCCGTGTATCCACATTTCGGACATACATATGTGTGTTTTGAGGGATCAGACAATAACGACTCTCCACTTTTAGCCATCCTAACATGACATTTCGGGCACTTGACCTCTATCATATAAGGGACGACCCTTCTTTTTGAAATCTCTAAAGCCATGGCTATTCTCCTTTAATTTTTAAAATGCCTCCAACAAAGTCCTTTGCTTTAGGACCAAATTGATTATATTCTGCAAGTTCTTGCCAATCTTTTTCTATTTGCTCTTCAGAAGTATTGGCAAAATATTCTTTCATTCCATCAAGTATTTTATCCATTGTCTTCGCCAAAATCCTCAGTAAAACAATCCAACTTGTATTCTTCCAAAAAATCATCCTTCAGACTGTCATACTCATCCAAAAACTTCTCAAAATCATACTTTCTCTCGTTAAATGCGACTTCATCCTTACAAGCGTCCATCACAAGAAACCTTACCATATTTTCCAAAATCATAACTTAAATTATTTAATAAATTATTTATTACTTATTCCAACAAATATTAACCACGTGCGTTTTTGTTTCAACGTCTTTATAGTCCATGTCCTCAAGCACCTCTAAGCCGTTATCTGTAAAAAACTTCAAAAAATAGACGAAGTCACGATCGTTATATGTGACCATTATGTTATCACAATTGTAATAGCCAAGCGCAGCGCGTTCCTTTAACATAGTAATAATTCTGTCAATAACATCGCGATTCTCGTTTTCCCATTTTTTATAAGAATTTAAAGCAAATTCCTCGCTCAAACGAACTAATTCTTCCTTTAATTGCATATTTTATTTTTCAATTTTTCGATGCAAAATTACAAAAAAAGTTTGTACCTACCAAAAGAAACAATGTTAATAAATCTTAAAGGCGCAAAAATTCCCAATATATTGGTATTTTACCAAAAACCGTCCCCAATCTCTTAAAGATTGACAACAAAATCGCAATATAATGGTAAAAAGGTGACCTGAAAAAATTAAATATCAGGCCACCTTAAAAGTAATAGATTATTATGCTATTTGTTTTTTTTATTTACACCGGCATTTTACAGGTCACAAAACCTTCCTGTCCAGTATGGGATAATCAGAAAATAAACACATGCACTCCGACATGTCGTCATTGGCCATGAAACTATATCCGTTATATCCTGCCGACAACAATTCAGACACTTCTCTTTCAGACGGACCGAAATAATAGTCTATCTCATGTCCCAATATCCTGTCAATGTCATACAACGAAGCAAGTTTAAGCCTGCTGCCGTCAATAACCAACTCTTCCACCGCATCACCATACGTCCGGGCATAATCAATGTCGTCCGTAACCCATAAAAGATGATTTCTCTTAGAGCCATAGGAAGAATCAAAACCACGGTACCAAATTTCATGGTCATTCTCACTTTCAGACAAAACCAACGAAATAGACTCGCTTACTATCCTGCGGATCTTGTCCATATCTAACCTGACATATTCATTTTTCATATATAAAGCCAAAATTTATTTCAAATTTGCCATAGTGTATTTTTCAATCGGATTGCAATTCAATTCAACCAACACATCATCAAAACGAATGTCTTGGAAACTGTCCCTGAAACTCCTTCCCGTGCGGTTGTCCAAATAAACCACCTTACGGAATATACAGCATAAAAGACTCATTACAGGTATCATCTGACTGTCACCGGATACCAACAAATTCCTCCCGTTGTCCAAACCGCTCAAATTGTCAACGACACAACACCTGTGCGGAAAAAGAAACAACTTGTGATAACCCGTAAGGTCAGGACCTTCATAAGAACTTGAGGTGAGTTCGTTCCAACCGATACCGCTGAAAACCCTCCCGTCATCAAGACATAGACCGTTAAACAGGTATGACTGACTCCTGCGGGGACACATAAACGAAACATCCTGACCGTCAGTAAACCTCTCCCTGAAAGCAAAACCTTCAGAATCACACAAAACATCAAAACCCAACAACCCTTCCAATAAAGGCAATACATGGTCCATGTGGTATGACATCCTGAAATGATTCGAGTTTAACCTCCAACCACGGTACATCGACCCACAAACCAAAGGCAAACGGATAATATCATAACCCGAATCACCGTAATCCTTATAACCGCTTTCAGTCAAAGGAAACTGAATAAACTTCGCCCTGCCCAAAATACCTTCGGAAAAACTATCCATAATATCAAAACACAATTACAACCATAAATACTTGCTTTATGCAATTACAAGCAACATGACTTGTTTTTTGGCAACTATATAGGGTTTGACCCAAAGAAGTGAGCAGTCAATAGAATATATCCCTTAATACCATCATCGTCTACCATTATAAATGATTTAGACATAATTAATCTAATAAGGTCAACATATCGAGGCAATGAAAAACCTAAATGAAACAAATCTCCAAATTCTATATTCCTATACATATGTACAATTATTTTATGGCAAAAATAAAGAAACGTTTTCAAATGAGCAAATATTTATAATAAAAAAACGTTATGGGGTTTCTAATAGATATAATAAATGAAAGAGAAAGGGCGAAATATGAACAAAATGCATTAAAACTACAACGTAATGTAATTGAACCAATAACAAAACGTGAACATCTCGTTCCAAACAATGCGAAAAGTAGTGCAACGTATTTTTGGCAAAATGTTCTTTTGATACCGCCTGCTGCTGATAGGCATACATTTCCATTGACTTTTATTCCTTCTGATAATAACAACATAGTAGTCAGAGCACGATTTTCTAATCACCCATCAGGTCCGTTAGAAAATTGGACTAAGTATGAAGCTATGGGTAGCCCCAATAAAAGGGTTGATATTTATTTCTTTGGTGCTGACGATTCAGATGACCCAAATGGTGATGTAGAATCACACGTTATTAACAATAAGTATTTATACAGTGATTCAAATGTGAAACTACTACAACAAGCACTTGCAAACTTTTTTAAAAGCGGCAATTTCGTTAACCCATTTTGTGAAAATATCTAAAACAAATAATTCACAACCAATAAACTGTAAAATAAATATGAATAAGAAACTTATAAGATTAAATAAATCAGACTTGCATCAGATAATAAAAGAGTCAGTAAATAGAGTCATAAACGAGGCTGAAAACGGAGGTTGGATAGTTGACACATCCGAAGCGCAAGAAGCTTATGATATGGCTGTTGACGAGATGGGCGAGGAAACGGTTAATGCTGCGATTGTAAGATCTCTTGGTGATGATGCCCTTGCTCAAGCCTTAGCCTATGTTTTTAGGATGTATGATTTTAGACAATGGAAAAGCAGGTTTGAATGATTTATCATAAAGTCATCAAATTAATCAACTATTTATAAGAAAACATTGTATCGATTATGAAGCAAAGGATAAGATTAACAGAAACTGACCTTCACCGAATTATAAAAGAGTCGGTTCAGAATATATTGAAAGAAGTAACAGATTACGGCAATAACATATTTGGCAGCAGTCGTATGAATCCAACGTATAAAGAAAAATATGGGGTTAATAGAGAAGATTATTTTGAATTACATATGTTGGCACGAGATATTATTGAAAAGTTTGGTAATAGTACTGACCGTATAGAGAATTATACAAACGATGGAATCTATGCCTACTTGTATGGTAATACTCAAGAAAGACAAGATGATTTGATGAAAATAAAAGAGTATTGCGAAAAAAGAGGTTATTTGACTAATTTTACAAACATTACAAGGTATAGTGGCCATAATCAATATACTGCTGTAAAGATAGAATTTGAGAAATGGTAATATCCGTTAAGCCACCTTACACAATTTCAGTTCACTCCAAGTCTTAAATGGACTTTTCAAACATATGTGCGAATCTTAAAAATAGGTTCGCTCTTTTTTTTGCGCTTCTATCATAAGACCTAATTCTATATAATCCCCTAAAAAATTATCGGAAAATCCACTTTATTCATTTTTTTGAAAAATTTTTTCTGGAAAATTTTATTTATGTTTGTTTTAAATATTTCCCTTAATTTTTCCGGAAAACTCCCTTTGTTCATTTTGTTTTATTAAAAATTTTTTCTGGAAAATTTTATTTATGGAACTGTTCCCTCAAAACAAGGGGGGTACTCCCCCTCCCCCCGTAGGGGGTACGTAGGGGGTGGGGGTATGGCAGGTATCCCCCACGTACAAGTGTTAAACGCTTTTAAGTTTTGTTAATTTATTTTTGCATTTCGACAAATTGTTCGGCTTCTTGTTTTGTATTGAAATAGTCGGTATATATATCCGCCCTCCGATTGAATTCCGAATGGTTTTCGGGTTTTGTGTCGGCTTTTATTTCCCCGTCGCAGAATATGTATGCTTTTCTATCGGTCACGACGGTTTTGACAACGTAATATGTATTCATATTATTTACTTATGGTTATTGTTTTTACTCCTTTCACGACGTCTTGTATTGTTTTTTGTTTGGGTTTGATTTCCTCTACATAGTCGCAAAGTCCTATTCTTTCCCCTGCCTTGATGAATTTTGTGATATATTCATCTATTAGGTTTTCTTTGAATTGCAAGTATAGTGCCCCGTCTTCGTCTTCAAAGGTTGAGAAGTTTTCTTCTTCCCCTTTGAGTATTTCAGAAACTCTCTGCGCGTCTTGGTTGCACGTTGTGTAGTGGTCAATTGTTCTGACGAGGATGATGGGGTCTTTATGTGTTTCCTTGACCTTTGCCCATGTTCCGTAGATTTCGTTTAAATTTTTCTTTTCCATTGTCTATTCTTTTATTTATTTGTTTAACGTAGTGCAAAGTTACGATTTTATTTTGATATGGGCAAATGTTTTGTGGGTTATTTTTATAGGATTTTGTTTTATTAACAATTTAAGCGGATATGTTAAAAAATTACAAACGGACGCATTTTCTTTTGTTTTTTCTTTGCCGTGTCAGGTTTTCTTCGTATCTTTGCAGTGGGAAAAAATGTTCTATAAGTCGTTTTTTACGCCAAATTTACTTATAGGAAAATGAGGAAATGATGTTCTATTTGTCGCATTTTTGAAAAATAGTTGTTATTTTATTTGGCTATTTGAAAACTTATTTGTACCTTTGCATTGTGAAAGAAATAAGATTGGTTATGTGCAGAAAGAGCAATAAGATTTCGTATGATGAGAAAAAGGCTTTATACATTTCCCGTTTGCGTGGGTTGTGTAAGGATGATATTTTTGATGGTGAGATTATCTCTGATTTGGATTATACATTAAAACATTTCGGTTGCATTTCAAGGGATAATGAAGTTGTTTCTTTGGTTCCGTCTTATGAAAACGGGGCGTGGCTGATACTTTCGGGTGGAAAGAGACTTGATGTTTCTTCGTCTTTTGTCCTTATGGGAAATGTTATAAGGGTTCTTGAAGATTTCCGAAAAATGGCAGATTGATACATTATCTTATTTATAATTGATTGACCGATGTCGCTTTTTATAGTGATGTCGGTTTTTTATTTATGTTGTTATCTCTCCCGCTGCAAAGTTAGCAATTTATTTTGATATAAAGTGTTAATTGATTGTTAATAATTTGTTAATAAGTGTTAATAAAAAATTTTCTCATTTTAATGTCATTTTTTCTTGTTTTTATTTGGCCATATCAAAACTTTTCCGTAACTTTGCACTATCAAAATTAAACAAGAAACAAAATTAAACAAGTTAAGATTATGGCTACTGCAAATTTTTTGGTAATTAACTCTGACGGGTATTACACGTTCTCTGACGAGAATTTCGATGAGGTTGTTTCCGATATGATTTATATGTCGGTTAAAGACGGGTTTTCCACTTGTAAGCACGAGCACGTACATTCTATGTCCGATGCGATTAAGTTATGTGAAAAAGAGGTTTACGAGGAATTTGGAAACAAGAAGAAATATAATGAGTGCAACGACTTTCATTTTACGTGTGAATTATATGCACGCAGTGGATATTACGGAGGAAACGTGTTTGATTGGGATATTGCATTGTATTATGACGGGCGTGTGATAAGGTGTTCCGAGTATTCAAACGAACATTTTGATGAGTTCATTGATTACGTTTCTGACCTTTGGAAAGATTATGCCCGATGGCAGGGATGGAATGAAGGACTTATCAAGTTGCAGAAAAGGAACTTTGAAAAATGGCTTGAAAAGAAAATCATTTCTATGGGGCAGGAAATGGATGCGATATTTGAAAAGTGCTGCGAAAAGGAAGTTGTTGTTGCCGTAAGGTTTTCAAACGGAGAAACGATTTATCACGAAAAAATATAGTTGTTAGTATAGTTGAGTATTGTTTGTTAAGCCGCTTTTGTTGTGATAACAAGAGCGGTTTTTTATTTTTATTTATTATTTTTCCACTGCAAAGATAGCAATTTATTTCGAGATAAAGTGTTAATTGAGTGTTAATAATTTGTATAAAAACGTTAATGGAAATTTTTACGCTTATTATGGAAAAAAATGCCGATTTTATTTGGTGGTTTCAAAATAATTTCGTAACTTTGCATTACAATTCAAAACAAGTTAAACAATTAAACAATTTAGAACATGGAAGAAAATACCATTTCAGTTATTTATGTCAGTCCGAATTATGACGAGGATATTAACGAGTTCGGAGATTTGTCAGCATTGGAGAAAAAACAATTTGCTGCAAATTGTGACGAAATGAAAATAATGTCTTTGGACAAATTTCAATTTGAATTCAATAATGAACGCATTAGTGATTTAGGCTATATTTTCTTTGTCTAAAATAAATGTCCTACCCGGTATGCAGTCAGAAATGGCTGCATTTTTTTGTATTGTTTTCCCGCTACAAAGTTACAATTTTATTTTGATATAGAGTGTTAATTGAGCGTTAATAATTTGTTAATAAATGTTGCAAATGAAAAGATAAACTCATATTATTCGGTTTAATCATTGCAAACGGGATGATAAATTTTTTTTGATGCAAAACCGAAAAATAATTGCGTTTTTATTTTGTTATATCAGATTTTATTTGTAACTTTGCAGTGTTAAACAAAAAAAAGAAAGGAAAATAAGAAATGAAAAGTGTTATGGAAAATAATTTATTGAAAGAAAACACGGACGCTATCAAGCGGAGAGAAAACATGGAAAACGCTATCAAGCGGTACAGGAAACGCTATGACGGAGGGCATTGCACCTATGAGGAATACCAACGGCTTGTAGAGTGGGAAAAGAAAAACTATGAAAGCGGAGGGGTGTTGTATGCTGACAAATTGGCAAAAGCATTGACACCAAACTTCAAATGGAAATGGTAATGTTTCATTAAACTTTCTGACTGATTGTCAAGCCGCCCTTACGATTATACTAAGGACGGCTTTTTTGTATGTTGTTATTTTTTCCACTGCAAAGATAGTGATTTTTTCCGACATGACAAAATAAAATCCGATTTATTTTTCATTTTTCTTAAATTTGCGTTTTAAGGCCTTATTTTTCTTCTTATGATAAGATGTACCGACTAAGGGGAGATATTGCCTTAGAAACGAAATAAACGGGGTGTAATTTATTTTAACAAATGTCGTTTAGGTTATTTAACAAATTTACTTTTCGATTTATTTGGTTATTTGAAAATTTCTTTGTACCTTTGCAGTGGAAAAATTACAAATGGTGCATTGTTATGGTGTGCTATTTTTTCATTAAAAAAGTCAGTGATTTATTTGGTTATATCAGAAAAAAGTTGTAACTTTGTACCATCAAAATTAAGAATTAAAAGTTATGGCATTGACATTAGATTTTATCAGAGAGCAGTTCAACGTGATTAACAGCAAGTATTTTGAAAGCAAGTTGCTCACCCCACGTTTTGAGATAACCCATGTTAAGAGTTATTTGGGACAATATCATTGGAAGTATAGTTACGATGACCGCATTTTCTATGAGAATGTTATCCGTATCAGTGATATGTTTGACCGCACGGATGCAGACATCATCAACACGATTGCGCATGAAAGCATACATCTTTATATCAGGCAGAATAAGATTAAGGACACAAGAGCGCACCACGGCAGAGTGTTTAATACAATTGCAGACCGCTTGAATAGAGAGGGGGGATTTCACATTTCACGTACCGACAGCGTAGCAGGGTGTGGCTTGCGTGACAAGACCAAGGTCAGCAACCCATATTATATTGCGTGTTTCAAAAGTGGAAATAGTGGAAAGTATTTTGCTTTCTCTATGAATATGAAATACGTTCAATACTATTTGAATAGGTTTGAAAGTTATCCGTCACACTATAAAGACGTAATTGTCTTTACATCAACGGATGATAAGAAGTTTGCGCATTTCCCAAAGTGCCATAAGGGAGTTAGAGGTTATTACGTCACTGAAAAGGAGTACAAAGGGTACAAGACAAATGAGAAAATACTAAAATAATTGCGTTTTTGTTTGGCTATTTCAAGAATTATTCGTAACTTTGCACCATCAAAATTAAAAATTAAAAGTTATGACTAAAAAAGAACTTATAGATTTGTGGAATAGTCTTGATGACGATACAGAAATAGTATTTCCTTATGCCTATTTTAAGGAGGACGGTAAGATTAAAAAGTTATCATTATAGCAGAATAACAATATGGAGTTCAAGCACACGAAAATTGTAGAAAACCCGTGTTGGCCTAACGCAAGGTATCAGTACATGGTAATGAACATTACGCTTCCGTTCATACCGCCTTACTTTGGCACAAAAAAGATGTGTGAAAAAGCGCAGGTATGTGCAGAGGAAAGTTCTTTGAAATACCTTAAAGAACATGGTTATGAAGAAGAAACTGACAAATAAGGTTGTAATCAGTCAAGGCGGTGTTAGTTCGGTGTTCCGTTTATCCGACAAGGAAATGGATGGTTTGCGTGCATCAAGTTGGGACAAGGAAAAGAAGTGTTACGGACATTGCTATAACTTTGCCATGTATGCTTTCTTTGAATATGAGACAAGTCGTGCAAAGTATGGCAGGTTTGCAAGTTTGTTTGATTACAACAAGGGTGATTTTTATTGGTATATAGCCGAAAAATAATTGTGTTTTTATTTGGCTATTTCAGAAAAAAGTTGTAACTTTGCACCATCAAAAAGAAAGAAAACAAAAAACTAAATTAAACAAGAAAATAGAATTATGGAAGAAAAGAAAAAAGTGTTTGTTGTAAAGAGTGCTTGCTATTACGCAGGCGAAGTAAACGTGAAGACTGACGTGTTTTCTACACGGGTGGCTGCACGGAAGTTCTTTAATGAAGAGTGCGATGCGGTTGTCGAGGAATGTCCTTGGGAAGATTGGCACGCTGACACGATAACAAAGAACGGGAATAGATTTCTCTACGGCAACGGGGATGATTTCATTCTCATTGAAATTGGCGAGGAAGAAGTAAAGTAAGTAACATTACATAAGCGATATGGTTTTAAGTTTGCAGCGGCTATTGTTGGTCGCTGCATTTTTTTTATTTATTATTTTTCCCACTGCAAAGGTACAAAATTTTCTTCATATAGAGTGTTAATCAACTGTTAATAATTTCTTAATAAGTGTTAATAAAAAAAATCGCATTTTCTTGTAATTTTTTCTTCATTTTATTTGGTCATATCAGAAAAAAGTCGTAACTTTGCAGAGCAAAACAAAAGAAACAAGAAGTTAAACAAATAATTAAACGATTTAGAATTATGGAAAAGGAATTAAAAAGCAGAATGATTGTCACCGATTGGCTAAACAACGTCAAGGAAAAAAATCACATGGACATTAGTGGTTCGTTGAGATTGGAGCATTTCATCTATCGTTTTTGTTCTTCGGAATACAACAAACCGCTTTATTTGGTTTATGACGGCAAATTACGTCAGTTCAGACTGAAAAAAACCTACATCTTCCCGTTTAACTACACATATGAGTGTGATGTGCGTAGAGCCGTAAGAAAGATTGAAGTGATTGACATTGCAGGCGTTGGCGAGGTTGCAGTTATTGCGCAAATGTGGGGCTATGCGTTTGAGTTCGATGTGTTTGAAAGCGTTGAGGATTTCAAGGTAAAAAAGCCTTATAAAATGAAATACTTTACCATTAGCAGAGACACTTTGAGAAATTTGTATTTTGACATCTGCACCATTACGGGCGAATATATCCCCAACCTATATCGTTACTTTTGGAACGGAACGTCTGCCGAAATAGTAAAGTTTGACACAAACCTTTGTTTATTCTTTTGCTACGATTGCGAAAACGGGTATTCGTTGGACAAAGAATTTGAAAGATTTTGGAAAAACTATAAGCCAACCTACGCCCAAAAAGAAATTTGCGAGAAAGATAACCCAATTGAAGTGGTTTACTTTGCCGACAAAGAAACGGAAAACAAGGAAGAAGAAGAAGTGGTCGAATTTTACGTGCTTGGGGTTAAATACACCACAACAAAAGAGGGCATTGAAAAACTAAGGGATTTCTTGGATAAAATGGTTGCAAAATAAAAAACGTCAATAGGGTTTTAGATTTGCAGTGGCTATGGTTGGCCGCTGCATTTTTTTGCTTGTTATTTTTCCCACTGCAAAGTTAGTGATTTTTTCTGACATATAGTGTTAATTAAATGTTAATAATTTCTTGAAAAATGTTAAAAGAAAAAATCACATTCTCTTATCATTTTTTCTTCATTTTATTTGGCTGTTTCAAAACTTTTCCGTAACTTTGCATTGTTAAACAAAAAGATGTTCGGTTATGAGTAAAAACAAAAAGCGCACGAATTACGTGCAGGAAATGATAAACGAAGTGAACGCTTATCTTCGTTTCAGAAAGGTAAAATCAGCGAGTGACACATTGTTTGTGTTTGCGACTTCCTATCTTCTGAAAAAGAAGATGTATGAGGGGTATAATTTTTACAAGGACATGACTATGCCCGACGGGGAAACGATTGTCCCTATTCTTGCAGGGAGTTGCAAAGAAGATGAGTTTGAATATCTGCAAATAAATTAACTGAAAAAGAAACAAGACATGGAAAGATTTGTTGTTGTTGCGTGGCATGGCGGTATTCCTTACATTCTGCAATATAGAAACGTTCTGAATTGGTATTTTATAAACAACCGCACAAAAGTTTTCAAAACGAAGAAAACGGCTATCAAGGAAGCCTATAAGATAATGGCAAAATATCGCTCTGAACGTGTCAAGGTGTATTCTATCACGGAAAATGAAAGCGTTTACGGAGATGCCATCCGCAAATGGGAAAGAGAAGAAGCCGAAAGAATTGCATTTGAATTGGTAACAAAAACAAGTAATTAAATCATGGAAAAAGGTAAAATTAAATATAAGGGAAAAAAATACCCGACATTGACATTTGACGGAAGTCTTATCGGGGAGGACGGATTGGGCAAGATTACCATTGCCGATTACGAATTGTCAAAAGCAATAGAGCAGGACTGCGAAAACGGGGAGATTGACGCTCTGAACATTGATAGTGAAATATACTACTTCTGCGATAGCGGATTTGTCGCAAGCCATCCGAGCGAAGAAAAAGTCATAAAGTATTTCAGCAAGTTGTAAAAGGAGAAAGCAAGAGCGCACACATAATAAAACATGGTGCGCTTTTTTATTTTTAATTTTCCCACTGCAAAGGTACGATTTTATTTTGATATGTAGTGTTAATTGACTGTTAATAATTTCTTAAAAAGTGTTAATAAAAAAATTGTCGTTTTCTTGTCATTTTTTCTCATTTTTATTTTGCCATATCAAATTTTATTACTAACTTTGCATTGTCAAAAAAGAAAGAAAACAAAAAACTAAATTTTGGAGTTATGGAAAAAAAGAGTTACAAATTGGTTCAAAGCAGTTGTCTCAATCCATTTGAAGTTGTTGAGAATAACGTTCTTGTTTTCGGTCACGTGGCAAGGATGGTGTTTTTCGAGGGTGGCAAGGTCATTCTTGAATATGGTAACGGATGGTTCGGCTATGGAAACAATCCCGTCAAGGAACTTGCCTTAAAAGGAGTTACCGACTGCAAAAGAGTTACGGCAAAGTTTTCCATTGAAAAAGCAAAGGAGGACACTATCTACATTGAAAAGTTCAAAGGTTACGGAGGTATTGCCGACAATCCGCTCACTATCTATATCCCCGTTTCGGCATTGGGCATACATTTCAAGGAAACCAAGACAATCTCAAACGATACCGAAGTGAAAACGTATCACGTTTGGGAGGTTGAAACGGACGGCATAATGAAAAACGATAGTGAAAAGGTATCAAGACCCATCAGTCTCACGTTTGACATTTACCTAAAAGCCGTACTTACCGAGTTTGGCGAGGAAATCGAAAGAACCACAAGTTTGCTCAAAAGTTTCGGCATGGAAGTTTACCATTACCAAGTTGAGTATTTGTTGAGAGAATATAAATTGGTGAAGAAAATATAAAATGTTCTTTCAGTTGTAATTTTTTTAATGTGCGTGTGCGGAGGTTTCATCTTCCGCACATTTTTTATATTCTATCCATATTTCGACACCTGCCTTATCGGGACTATACACATAAGGCTCGAATATCGGCATTAGTTCGTCGGCATTGTCGTCTTTTATTAAACCTGCCAAAACCATACAATCTTGCAAGGTTTGGCAAGCGTTTATATAGTCAAAGGCGTGTTTTGATTTTCTATAAAATTTGACATGGAGATAAATCGGCTTTTCTTCTTTTATCGCATTTCTGAATTTTATCTTTATCGCCCACATCTGCGGTACATACAAGTCAAAACAATCTTTTGACCTTTGGCCTTTTACCAAACGTCTGTTGGTTATCTTGTACCCGTTTTTGTGGGATGCGGTGTTTCCGCTTATAAACCATTTTTCACTTATCGGATTTTCCATATATCCGATAAATATTCCTTTTCCACTGCAAAGTTAATAATTTTTCTTCATATAAAGTGTTAATTGGGTGTTAATTTTTTGTTAATAAGTGTTAATAAAAAAAGTAATATTTTTTTCTCAAATTATTTGGTAGTTTCAAAATAAAGTTGTAACTTTGCATTACGTTAAACAATTAAACAAGAAAGAACATGAATGTACTTCAGTACGCCGCTATGTGCGAAAAAAACTTTGAAATGAACCTTGCAGAGGTTGGAAACTACAAGCGTTTTACGACATTTTATTATGACTTGTCCATCGCTGAATTCAGTGGCGGTGCAAAGGCCGTAAAGGACACTTTCAAGAGTGTTGTAAAGAGTTGGCTGAACGACTACAAGTATTTTACGGAATTTGTACTCAGTCTTAATTACAAGTCATGGGAGTGGAACGCCCGACAAAACAGCGAATTCGTGGAACTCTACTCAGAACTTTTCTACAAAGCGAAGGATTTGTTTTACAATCACTACGAGGGCAACGAGGAAGCAAACGAATATTTCTTTGAGGTGACCGACTGAGAATTTTCCATAAGTCGAATTATAATTTAGTTTTATGGCGGTAGATTTCCTATCGCCTTTTTTATTTGTTTATCTCTTCCACTGCAAAGGTAATAATTTATTTCCATATAAAGTGTTAATTGATTGTTAATAATTTTCTAAAAAGTGTTAATAAAAAAATTATCATTTTTATCGGATTTTATTTTGCCATATCAAAACTTTTCCGTATCTTTGCAGTGGAAAAACTGCAAGGAAGCGGTATATAATGACCCGTGCAAAAAAATGATTTTTCTCGTAATTTTTTTCCATTTTTATTTGGCTATATCAAAAGAAAGTCGTAACTTTGCATTGTCAAAAAGAAAATAAGAAACGTATTTAATAATAATAAGGTAAAGTAATAAGTTATGGCTAAGTCAAAGTTTTACGAGTTGATTAAGAACTCGCACATTGAGAAAGACATTGAAAACGTCTATACGCAGGGGATTAACTTGTATTTCCCCGAAGCGACCATCGAACATCCGTTTGCTTGCGATGCGTTTGTTTCGACAAAAACAAGAAACAACAAGTTACTTAATCTTGTCATAGAGTACAAATTTGACGAGGATTTCAAGTCAAAGGTAACAAGGGCAAAGGTTATCTCGCAGGTGCTATTCTACCTTAAAAGGTTTGAGCAGAACGGCTACATACTGCCTAACATTGTCATGGTCGGTGATCTCAACGAGTGTTTTGTATTCCATTCAAACGACATCATTTCCTATCTTGACGAGGATATAGATTGGAGCACTGCCCCGTCTTGCGCATACATCAACAATCCCGATTTGGTAATGAAGATTGCCGAAGATGAGAATATCAACCCGTTCATATTTGACATAAACGAGCACTTCTCGTTCAAGGAAGTTGTCGAAAAGATATATGACTTGGCCGACAACATTCAAAGATACGTTCACGTCACCGAACATAACATAGCCACCATTTTTGAATACTTTAACAAAAACGTTATCGTAAACAAAAAGAAAATCAGCGCAAACGACCTTGTGGCTATCTTCATCGGTGTTATCACAAAGAATGAAAACTATTACGTCCACCCGACAAAGAAAGGTACTTTATTAAGTCCCTTTGGCGAGATTAAAATAGACAACCGAGGTTTCAATAGTTTCTTCTCATACTTCAACAGAAACTATACACCGCAGGAAAAGATGCGCTTTTCTGAAATATCTGACAGACTTATCGAAGATACAAACCGCAGAAATAAGGGGGAGTATTACACGCCAACCCTTTTCGTGGACTACGCACACAACATGATTGCAAAACAATTCGGTGAGGATTGGAAAGAAAAATATGTAGTGTGGGATAATTGCGCAGGCACAAAAAACCTTACACGCGACTACTACTTCAAAGAGTTGTATTGCTCAACACTTGAAAAAGCCGAACTTGACATTTCCGCACACTACAACAAAGAAGCAACAAGTTTTCAGTTTGACTTCCTTAACGATAGTCTTGACAACCTACCGAAAGGATTGCTCAAAGCATTTGAAGAAAATAAACCCATTATCTTCTTTATGAACCCACCTTATGCAACGGCAGCAAGTGGAAAAGGGAAAGAAGGAAAATCGAATGTTTCAAACACGATGGTATATAATGAAATGATTTCGAATAAAATTGGTGCTGCAAGCCAAAACTTGTATTTGCAATTCCTATATCGAATTATGATGATTAAGGAACAATACAACCTCACCGATATTCATATTGGTTTGTTCAGTCCTCTTAACTTTTTGAGTGGCGCAAATAGAAAGGTCTTTCGCAGTGTTTTCTTTAAGGATTTTGCCTACAACAAAGGTGTTCTCTTTAAGGCAAGCCACTTTGCTGATGTTGCCGACACTTGGGGTATTGGTTTCTCAATTTGGAATAGTGGTATCAACGCAGACAATAGCAATTTTAACTATACCCTCATTGACAATGTGGATGGTGAAATCAAGGCCATTGGTAATAAGGTTGTTTACAATGTAGATAACGATGTAAAGGCAAGTGATTGGCTTCGCACTGAACTGAAAGAAATCAAGGAAAAGAAAGTGTTGTTCCCTCATTTGTCAAATCCTTTAAGAGTCGTTGAGAAAGAAAACCAAAGCATACTACCTAATAGTATTGGTGGCTTCTGCTCATTGGGTAACAATATCAATGAGAACACACAAGGAGTTGTTTTAGTAAGTGCAATACAAACAAGAGGAACTGCTTGCATTACCAATTCAGTTATTCCACAAAACTTTGAAAAGGTTACCGCATTATTCTCTGCAAGAAAGTTGGTGGAAAGTAATTGGACAAACTCACAAGATGAGTACCTTGCACCAAACGAGGAACACCCACAATATCAAGAGTTTGTTAATGATAGTATTATCTTTTCTTTGTTTAATAGCCATAGTCAGCAATCCTCACTTCGTCAGATTGAGTACAAGGGTAAGAAGTGGGATATAAAGAACGAGTTTTTTTGGATGAGCAAAAATGAAATGATGGCTTTGGCAAACGAAAACGGAAACGACCATTGCTACAACGATGCAAGAGTATCTTCCGAGCGGTATGTTTACACTTTACTGCAAGGCATTACATTGAGCGAAGAAGCGAAAGCCGTTTTGGATAAGGCTTGCGAACTTGTAAGGAAAACTTTTAAGTACCGCATGATGTTTGACGAGGATAACGAAAACTATCAGATTAACAATTGGGACGCATCCTTTTATCAGTTAAAAGCATTGTGGAAAGAATATGCAAAAGATGATTTTGAAGAATTCAAGGAATTATACAAGAAGTTATCGGACAAGATGTTGCCGATGGTATATGAATTGGGATTTTTGAAGAAATAAGAAAACTTTTTACTTTACGAACATACGTTTCAAAAAGCCGCCTTTGTTGTGATAACAAGGACGGCTTGAATTTTTTATTTATTATTTTTCCCACTGCAAAGATACAACTTTATTTCCATATAAAGTGTTAAACAACTGTTAATAATTTCTTAATAAATGTTAATAAAAAATTGATGATTTTTTTCTCGTTTTATTTGGTTATTTCAAAACTTTTCCGTACCTTTGCATCGTTAAACAAATAAAAGAAAGGAATTATGAATATAGCATTTTACGAACAAGACATTAAGCGCATTTTCAAAGAGAATGAGTGTTATTATGAATATAGCATTTGCGCTAATGACGGAACAATTGTAGTGTATGTAGAGTGGGGCGATTGGAAACATGACCATGCGTTTCTGAACTATATAATGAGGGAAAATCATTATCGTTGTATAGACGAAGTCGTAACGGAAGAAAATGGAAGTGATACCTATTCGGCAACACACGTTTTCAAATATGGGGTGTAAAAAAACCACCATTTTATTTTGTGGTTTCAAAACTTATTCGTAACTTTGCAGTATCAAAATTAAAAGTAAGAAAGGAATTATGAACAATTCAGAATATCTTGCACAATTCAACGAGAAAGACGTTATTAACGTTTTCAGTGAGGTTATCAAGGCAGATTTCCCAAGCATTTCTTTTGCCGATAGAGAGATTGACATTTTAGATGTTGAAATGTTTTTTGACGAGCATTGTGTGGCAATTGGTTTGGATGGCATTGCAGACCTTATTGTCAGTGAATACAACAAAAGAGCCGAAAACTATTTCGGTTGCGTAACGGATAAGACCGCAAAGGAAATGGCTTTATCTACATTGAGGGAGAATTTTCTTTATGACGGCTACACGACGTATAAGGCAGATAGTCCGTTTGCTTCGGCCTTTGATTGGCTTGACGAAAAATACAAGTTACTTGAAATACCTTTGGGTATGGATGGTGAGCAGGTAATGGTTTTGGCTTTTGACTTTAAGGACGTCAAGTTTGATGTTGATAACTATATCAATCCCGATTGGGGTTTGTGGAATGGTGAGATTGCCAAGATAATGGAAATTGTCAATAATAAAATTAACAAGTGATTAACAACGTCAATATCAATCTTAAAAAGGAGTATTTATAATGACTGAATGTGAGTTAGCAAGGGCAAATACATATAGACAATACCTTTTAGGATGGGCATATATTCCATTGACTGACCTTTCAAGGTATGAGTCTGCATACAAAAAGGCGTGTAAAGAAATAAGTCATTTTGCGTAATGGAAGTAATTGTAGGTGAACATATGTATTTATGGCGGTTTGAATTTTGGAAATGGTATTTTCCTCATCCGAACTATCATCCGACCAACAACGGCAGAATACATATGTTTTGGAAATTTTATTGGAGACGTTAATGTTTTTTTAACAAAATCACTTTTAGCTGAAATCATTTGGCAGTTTAAGAGGTTATTGGAAGAATAGTTATACTTGATTGTCCGCCATTACAAAATAGTGGCGGATTTTTTTATACTCTTTTTCCACTGCAAAGTTAATAATTTTTCTTCATATAAAGTGTTAATCAAGTGTTAATAATTTCTTAATAAATGTTAAAGAAAAAATTATCATTTTCTTGTTATTTTTTTCTGCAATTTATTTGGCAGTTTCAAAACTTTTTCGTAACTTTGCACCATCAAATTAAAACAAAAAAGAATATGGAAACAATGAAATTCAACGTCAATGGAAGAGAAAAGGAAAGTTATGAACTTTCTAACAAAGAACTTGTAGAACTTATTAAGAGTGATACAATCACGGAAGAGCAACGCAAGTTTCTCACACAAAAAGTGCTTGAAAGGTTTGAATACGACCTTTGCCCGCATGATGGCGGTGAGACAGAAGAAGATGTGTTTGTCCGTTTATTCTCTGAATTTGTGAACGGAAAATGCCACAACAAGCAAAAGGTAGCGCAAGGTATGGCAAGAGAACACAGGTATCTTCAACAAGAGATGTTCAAGGTTTGTATGGAATATATCAAAATACTCGCAGATAACGCAAATAAAGGCTATTACGACCCACGTAACGAATGGTCTTGCAAAACATCAAAGGTAATGATAGACCACTTGAAAGAAATTGATTATTGGTTTTAATGTGCAATTAAGTGGGCATAAATCATAAAATAGCAATAAACATGAGAAAATACATGAGTTATAATCTTGTCGCAGATTACGGACAAGTGAACGAAGAATTTTCAGATTATAAAAGTGCTTATTCGTCCTATTGCACACAAGCGCGATATGGGCACGCTGCAACGCTTTACGGAAGAAGCGTTGACGGAGAAATGAGAGTGATTTTTTCAAGAAAAGAAAACTAAAAAAATCATCATTTTATTTGGCTATTTCAGAAAAAAGTCGTAACTTTGCATCACGTTAAACAAGAAAACAAGAAAAATAGAATTATGGGTTGGATTAAAGAAGAAAAAGAGAGTACATACAAAATCTTCAAGGAAATCACCGATAGACTTTATTGGAACGGAACACCAAAGGGAAGTTCAAGTCCGTATGAGTTTTTCTCTGACTATATCCGCGACTATTTTGACGTCACTTTGAAACAATGCGAGGAAATATGTGCCATGTTGCGCGACTATTACAAAATAGAGAATTTTTACGCGAAAAAATAGTTTAAATTACGATTAATCTTTTCGACTGCCTTTGTTGCGATAACAAGGGCGGTTTTTTTTATTTATTATTTTTCCCACTGCAAAGTTAGCAATTTATTTCCATATAAAGTGTTAATCAACTGTTAATAATTTCTTAATAAGTGTTAAAGAAAAAAATTTCATTTTTTACCGAAAAAAGTTACCATTTTATTTGGTAGTTTCAAAATAAAGTCGTAACTTTGCACTATCAAAATTAAACAAGAAAGGAAAAGTAAAAATGAAAAAGAACATTATTTGGTCTAACGACTTTGATGCAACAAGGGAAGAAAATTGGCAGGAAGCCTTTGAGGAATACTGCGAAGAAAATGATTTCAACGTGGACGAAGAAGATATAAATGACTATATCAACGAGACACTTTGTATCTATCTTCAAGACGAGAGAATGAACCTTGACGTGGATGTGGACGGGGTTATCGTTGCATTTGCCGACTTAGGTCTTTGGGACGGACACCACAACGGGGGCGGTATTATCGGTAAGAACGTGTCTGATATATTGAGTTCCAACAACTGCGACTACGTGACGTGGTACTGCGATAGGTATAATTGTCGCTGTGATGCATCGCACCATGACGGCACTAACCACTACTTGTATCGGGTAGCGAAAGACAAGTACGAAGCCGAAAAATTGGTAAACCTAATTGCCTACGGGGGCATGACGGAAGAACAATTCAGAAAGAGGACTAAATCACTGCGGCCTTACATTGCAAAAGTTTACGGGTGGTAGTATATTTATAATAAACAAAAAAGCATTATCATTATGGCAAATTTTTTCACTAATTCAGTCAATAAGATTTTCAAGGAGAAATCCTTAACCGAAAAATACGAATGTCTTAACGAAGCGAAGTCATTTATTGACGGCTTTAAGAAAAATCCGTTATCGGAAATAAAAAGAACAAAAGAAAAGGTTTTGTTTTCAGAGG
>Ga0256405_10003854_pt1 | contig 29885 bp, 25 predicted proteins | sample RumenRJG_02DNA_FD_189096 | JGI IMG/M metagenome (GOLD analysis project Ga0256405, IMG submission 189096) | Bovine rumen microbial communities from Lethbridge, Alberta, Canada - RJG_02 | ecosystem: Host-associated > Mammals > Digestive system > Stomach > Rumen | place: Canada: Alberta...
ACTGCATGGTGCCGCCGACAAGTATCGATTCATCTACCGTCACAAGCGGCTTCTTTGTACCGTCATACTTACGGTTGTTTGCGGTCACTGCCGCTGCTGTCGGCTCAGCCTTTTTAACCGTCAGTGTTACTTCGGTCTCAGCCGGTTTGTATTTCGTCGTATCCGTCGGTGTGAACACCACAGTATATTCTGTCTCTCCGCTGTCAGCGACAGAAGGCTTGGTGCTGCCGTTCTTCCAGGAGAATGTGCCCGAAATTTCAGTATCACCGACCTTTGCCTTGCCGCCGGTCAGTTTGCTGTCTGACAGTGTCTGCCCGTAGGTGATATCTGACGCGGTAGGAACCGGATCTATACTCGGTGTCGCCGTAATGCTCCACTGCGCTTCTGCAGAATCCTTATAATTGTCTTTTCCTGTAACGGTGACGGTATATGTACCCACGTTGGTACCGCTAGTTTGGCCTGAAACATTATAGTCACCTTCAGTTAGGCCGGTTCCGCCAAGCTTCACACTGTTAACTGATACAGATTGTTCAGTACCGGTATAATCAAGCGATGTCTCGCTGAGTGTCACAGATGCTCCGCTTATGGATCTAGGTGAAATAGTGAATGATGTCGTCTTTTTATCTGGCAGAGTATAATTGCCCGCCCTGTCTCCGGTCAATCCGTTTGCTGTAGCAGTATACGCTTCAGTTCTGGCATTAGTCTGTCCCCCGGTAACGGTGACACTGACTTTGCCCTCATCACCGGATACAGGATTCGTTGCAGTAGCTGTCGGAGCCTGCTGCTTGCCGTTGTATGTGAATTCTATCGGTGTCCATTCGAGCTCTACAGGCAGCTGCGCAATGGTGAAGTCCACGCTCACGGTTCCGATTGCTTTACCGTCTTTATCCGTCAGCGCATAGTTCGGGTTGCTGAGCTTCACAGCTTTTGCAGTGTATTTTTCGGTATCGGTTTCGGCATTGGCATCCCTCTGCTTATTGCCTTTGTAGGTCTCAACACTTACGTCCGAGGCATCCTTTACTGCAGCAGTGTACACGTGGTTCTTGCCATCATATGTGAATGCCTGCTCTCCGCTGACAGCTTCTTTTTTACCGGCGTGCTCGTGTGTCCACTCAAGCTCTACAGGTTTTGGATAAACTTTCAGTTCGCCATCCGCATCTGCAATGTCATAATTAGCTGCTTCTATGTTCTGGGCGATAAGATTGTATTTGGCGCCACCCACGCCTGTAGCATTATCTTTAAACTTGTAGTTCGTGGTGAATGTTACGTCACCTTTCAGAACTCCAACTCCGTCATCACCCTTGAATCCTTCGCATTTATCCTTGTCAAACTTAATACCGTGGATATCATCTTTAGACTCGATCTTGTCTCCGTAGTAGATCCATCCCTCGGCATATATGCTAAGTGGTGCCTTTGTGATGGTAAAAGGCGTTTCAGGATTTTTGATCACATAGTTTGATGCAGTTTCTCCGGTAAGCTCAAGCGTCGCTTTGTAGCTTCCCGCGTTGACTGCTTGATTACCAACAAGCTCCGTAGAATCGGCTGTGAAGGAAATATGCCTGCCCGGCTGTTCTCCTTCTACAATTCCGTTCAGTTCATAATCAGGCTCCAGAGCTTTTGCGTCGTACTCTTTTTCTATGGTTGTCCACTCGACGGTGAGCTTCTTCGGAACAATCTTATATTCCATATCCACATTGGATAATTTGGAATCCAGCTTGTAGTTAGCTGCATCATCACCGCTGAGGCTGTTTACACTTGCAGTCCACACGGCCAACTCTTTATGTTTTCCGGTGATCGCCGGCTGCACATCATCTCCTGTGTATGCCTTCCCGTCATCAGATGTAAGCTCCTGCGCAAATTCAAATTCGGCTTTCGGAGCCTGCTCTTCTCCCGTGTACGGAAGTTCGGCACTCTCCTGCCATTTTACCTTGAGGGTCTTAGCCGTGATATTTGCCGTCGTGCTTCCCTGCTGGCCCGTTGTATCAAGGGTGTATTTATCTACATCCGCTCCGCCGAGCGTCAGATTGGTAATATTTACTGTTTTATTATCACCTGTATTCTTGTCCGCAAAAGCACCTTGGGCGCTTACGGTAAGATTGTCCCCTGCAAGGATGTTCTCAAATGCTGCGCTGCTGCAGTCAAGTGTAGCCGCAGTCGTTCCGTCGTAAACCTTATTGCCAGCGGTAATTCCGGATACCTTGACAGGTCTCTTTCCTATTTTTATATCAATGGTCTTGACCTCTGTGTCATTGTGGTTGGCACCGCCCTCAGCCTGATATCTGATCTTGACAGTGCCAACGTCTTTTCCCTTAAGGACCTGATCTTCGACTTTATTGGTGTCGTCGCCATCATACCAGTACTTGATCGGGAATGTTTCGCTTGCTGTCGCTGATTTTGCAGCACCCAGAGTATACAGATCCTGATCTTCTCCATTATATATAAGGTTGCTTACAGCTGCCGGTGCAGGATCGAATTTGATATCCGCCTTGGCGATCGTGTATTCAGTCTGGACCGTAAATACGTCGTCCTGTCCCTGAGGGCTGACCTGGTAATATGCCTTGTACTTTCCGGCATTGGTAGGTGCTGTAGTGCTGTCGGCGTATGTCGTGCCGTCGATTCCTACATAGTGGATGTCCTTTTCAACAGTGACATCATTTTGCGGGAAGCGCTGCTGAAGTTCCTTCTCTGCTCCATGAGGCTGCCCGTCATATGTGGCATCCCCTGCGGATATTTGCGCTGTGAATGCCTCATCGTCAAAATATACATTATTGAAATAGTAGCAGTTTTGAGGATCATCGCATACGATCGTCAGTGCGTCCGTTTTATCTCCGGTGGCTGTCCAGTGGTGTTTATGGGAAGTCACCTTCACAGTTACCTTATACCCGTCTTTAAAAGTAACAGTCAGATGATGCTCGCTCTCGTCGGCTGCCAGTGTCTCGTAGAACCAGCCAAAATTTACACCTTCATATATTTTTTCATATACTTTTACGATGTCCGGGGCATCAGATACGGCGTTTACGATTCCACCACGCTTATCCTGTTCTGCATTCGAGATTCCAATCTGGTCCAGAGTCGGTCCAATTTGATCGCTTCTTCCGACTATTTGGTTTATGCTCTCGGTCGTGCCGGAAGCGTCAGTATAGCTTAAGACCATTGAGTATGCTGAAAATCCCGTGGTCTCCACCTGCGCGACTTCGCCTTTTGCATCAACATCAAGTGCCTCAGCCTTGCCGTTGTCTTTAATGTGATATACATTCGTTTCGAGTCTCTTATCTGCGATCTCTGATGTCTCAAAAGCTACGTTGGCTTTGCCTTCGGGCTGGATCTCGTTACCATCTTTATCGAGAATCGTGATGTCGAAGAGGTATTCTTTTGCAATAGCTAAACCTTCTGTCTCTTCGTTAACAGCCTCACCGGCTTCTTCCCTGTCCACACCTTTGAGTTTTTCCACTTTAAGCGTGGCTCCCTCAGGGAATACGCCTGCGTCTGCTGTGACACGAACTTTGACTCCGTCAACGGTTCTGCTCTCGTCGAAGGCAGCATACACAGTCTCATCTGCCTCGGCAGCCGATTCCGTTTCCGGTTCACTTGTCGTCTTAACCTGTTCTGTTGTTGTCTCAACTGATTCGCTTGTCGTCTCTGTTTCTTCAGTTATCATCTCGCCCGGTTCGGCTGTCGTCCCAGACTCTGCATCGTGAGCAGTCTGTTCTGCGACCGCCGGAGTATCGGCTTTCTCATCTGCATATGCATATATGGCCCCTGAGCCACTGAACGAGTTGAGGGCAATTATCATAAACGGCAAAAGAAGCATTGCGATTATGTTCTTCCTGCTATTCACGTCTTACCTCCTCCTACTATAGTCTTTATTCTTTACAACATCAGTGTATGCATAAGAAGTTACAGCTCAGTTATGTTCAAAAAAAAACCGGGTAATTTATCCCGGTCCTTGTAATACAGCTTTATTTTAGCTATTCTTCCACAATCTCGGAATCTGCGTTCTTCTTGACGCTCTCAATACCGTTCATGCACTGACCTTTGCCTTATATCCTTCTCCGGTAGCAATAATCTCCCCGTTTTTCGCTTTCAGACGGAAACGGAACTCACCCGCCTTGTCTGTATAGACTTCAAACTTCGGATGCTTGCAAGCTTCGAACCCATCGACTGTCTGATCCTCAACAGCAGCGATCGGAGCATTTTTCTTCACACTTTCGATGCCATTCATACATGCGACTTTTGATGAATATACTTCTGAATTAGCACCTTTGAAAGTTAGATTCTCATGCATTTCTTTGTGTTATACTTACATATACCAAAGAGGAAGGAGGCCGATCATGAGTTCAATTGAATCAACAGTATCGATGCTTGAAGTCATGCCTGAAGAGGCACGGATCCTTGTATTGGAATATACACAGAGTCTCTTCAATGCTAATAAACCTGCAAACCCTTTCACACAGAAGGCAGAAGAGCAGATTCTTGATGACCTCGCTGAATCCCGCAAACAGATCGATGCCGGGAAAGGTCTTGACATGAAGAACGCTCTCAAGGAGATGGGGGCTGATCATGGTTTCATATAATGTGGTTATTTCTCTAAAAGCTATCCGTATATCACCCTTAACAACGATACGGAAATCACTCATTCAGAGATGAAACCTGACGGGCGCGTCAAAGTCTATATTGAGACTCCTGATGCAGAAGACGGCTTTCATAGTGCTGTATGCTGGCTTCCGGATTATAAATGGGAAAGTATAGAAGGTTACAACGAATCAGAGATGTCATATTTCAAGCAGCTTATACAAAACAACGCTCATATCATCATAGAGCTGTCCAGGGAAGGAGGCATACTTAATGCCGCAACTGCTTAGAGTCGGACCCTATATATTCTGACCTTAATTGCAGGGGGCCTAGAGCCTCATCTTTTTTTTGATTTGATTGGACTTTTCGTCCTATTTTTTCGAACACAAAGAGCGTAATATTAAAATTAAACTTGAAAATTACGCTCAGTATTGATAGGATAACCGCACAAGAAAGCAGGTGGAGAAAGATGATAGAAAGAACCATTTCAGATAAGATCAGAATCAGTGCATTGCAGGTGCCTGTTGTAACACTACTTGGTCCAAGACAGGCAGGCAAAACAACTTTGGTCAGAGATCTGTTTCCGGATTACACCTATGTAAATTTAGAAGATAGAGTGACAAGAGAACTGGCAAAGAGTGATTACATTGGTTTTTTCAGCAAGTTTTCAGAGCCTATGATTATTGATGAAGTTCAAAGAGCGCCGGAATTACTTTCCGCCATTCAGGTAAAAGTTGACGAAGACAGAAGGAAGAACGGAAGATTTATCATTACAGGTTCGCACCAACCCAGACTTAGAGAAGCCGTGGCACAGTCACTGGCAGGCAGGACGACAATCCACACCTTGCTTCCGTTGAGCTATGAAGAAATCAAAAAAACCAAGCGGGCAGAAGTTCTTGATGAGACTATTATAAGAGGCTTTATGCCTGAATTATATCTTGAGAATACTCGAGATCCTTATGTATATTACAGGGACTATCTGGATACTTATGTAGAGAGGGATCTTAGACAGATGATAGCGGTCAAGGACCTGAACGCTTTTTTGAGATTTCTAACATTGTTGGCGGGAAGAGTAGGTCAGGTTGTGAATTTGAGCGGATTGTCCGGAGAGGTGGGCGTTTCTTCGACTACACTGGGGCAATGGTTGTCCGTATTAGAGGATTCTTTTATAGTTTTCAGATTACAACCATACTTTTCTAATATCAGTAAACGTATCGTTAAATCTCCGAAGATATATTTTGTTGAGCCTGGTCTGGCGACATATCTTCTTGGAATTGAAACTGCAAGGCAGGCATCCAGAGATCCGCTTAGGGGAAACCTATTTGAAAACATCGTTGTCCTTGAAGCGATGAAAGCCAGATTAAATGATAACAAAGACCCTAATCTGTTTTACTTGAGAACAGAAAAGGGTGTTGAGATAGATCTTATATTAAAGAAAGAAGGCCTTTTGTACCCCTATGAGATAAAGTCTTCAATGACGCCCAATAAAGAATTCAGCAGTAACATGAAATCATTTTGTGAAAAAGAGGCAAATGCTGAGGGGATGTGTGTGATATATTGCGGGGAATCATATGAGTCCTATCATAATTGCAAATACGTGAATTACATAGATGTTGCTGAAGAGATAAGCTCGTAATAATTCTTATCCTATGAAAAGGCCTATTAAACAGTAGTCATTGATTGGATTTTTGATTGGATGGAAAAAGATGGCGTGCTCTCCCCCTTTCATTTCAGCCGTAGCTTGCGTCCTCGCTTCGCTTCGGGCAAGCCTGACATCGGACCTTCCATCGATTTCTTTCAAAAACCGGGATAGGTCTCGAAACGTGTTCAGAATTAGCTTGAGAATTCGATCCCCCTACGCTCCACCATCAATACACCGACCGTGGAGTGTCATCTGCGGTCACATCCCCTATTCACAGGGGTATTTTTAGTTTCTGGAGTTGTTTTGATAAGTTCACCAGTGCGTATAAGAAAAGTCCGGGCTTCGTGATTGAAACCCGGGCTTCTTTAGATACACAACATCATCTGTTACCCCGTATATCTGAATGTCAGAATGGTTATGTCATCGAACTGAGGCGCGTCTGCCACGAACTTGTCGATGCTGTCTCTGACAGACTTATCAAGCGTTTCAAGTTCAGCCGAAGGATCTGCGTTAAGTGCATCGAGCATCCGGTCTGTTCCGAACAGTTCTCCGTTGACATCTGTAGCCTCCGCCACACCGTCGGTATATATGAACAGAGTGTCCCCGTGTTTAAGGTCTATATCCCTGGTCTTGAACTTAAGTCCTTCCATGGTCGCAAGAGGCGGCATGTTTCTTTCGACGCGAAGCACATATTCCTTGCCGTTTTCGCTGAGAGCAGGATATTCGTGGCCCGCGCTTGAATAGACCATGTGACCGGTCGAAAGCGTGATGATGCCAAGCCATGCCGTAACGAACAGCCCCATCTCGTTACCGTCGCAGAGCTGATCGTTGACCTCTGACAGAATGTGTCCTGGATCCTTATCGCTTGAAGCACTCTGCGCCTGGTTCTTGATAAGTGTACGCGCAACCATCATAAAGAGCGCGGCAGGCATGCCTTTGCCCGATACATCAGCAATGACGATCGCGATATGATCATCGTCTATCATGAAGAAATCATAGAAGTCTCCGCCGACTTCCTTCGCAGGAGTCATGCTCGCGAAGATATCGAATTCATCACGTTCAGGCAAGTATGGGAAGATCCTCGGAAGGATCGTTTCCTGTATGTTCGATGCCATCGCAAGGTCCCTGTCGGCCGCCGCTTTTTCTCTGCCCTGAGATACATTGAGTATGCAGTACATGAGGAGCAGGACCAGCATCACAACGGAGCTGCTCACCGAAAGGCCGTACACGAGCGTAGTCAGTATTATAGCCGCGACCGGAGCGAATATATACATCATGACGGCAACAAACTGGTATGTGTCGAGCTGCTTTCTTTCTACGATCACCGTGACCGTAACGGCGATAAGCACGAACACCACGTACATATTTGAAAGAGGATACAGCGGGCCCCTTCTGTAGAATCCGAACGTGAGGACTTTAAAGTACATGCCGTTGAATATGTTGATGATCCTCATTATCACAGGAACGGCAAGTCCGTATGTTACCGCTTTATCCAGCACACGTTCAAACGGTTTGTTAAGGACCAGCACATCGTTCGCATACCTCCAGAAGCAGAATGCGGATAAAGGTCCGCAGAGGAAGAGTACAAAATTGTCTATGTAGTTAAGGCGCCATAACGATCCGACTCCCTCCAGAAGCCATGCTCCGGCATCCGTAAACAGAGAGAAAAGTCCGACGTTCAGCATGTATATGAAATACTTGAGATTCGAACCGGATTTCTGTACATCTATGAGACAGCAGAGGAAGAGCACGCACCCCGTACCCATAGAGACTATCTCCATGGCGACATTGAACACGTAGATCGGGACCATGTTGTTGACTCCTCTGAGGTACAGTCCCACAATACATATAATGATCATCGACACATATACGATCGCGGTGACTGCAGCCAGCCTCTTTTGTTTTTTACTTATATACTCCATACTTATCTCCTGCTTCCGTACATCATTTGTTTATCGGAAATCGACCCTGCCTTTCAATATAACAAAAAATACAGACTTGTTACAAGGCGGATTTACAGAGTATCGTCCGAGAATAATACAACAGTATGGGATAGGATACACCCAGCAAAAGACGAGGAGAATGAAACATGCGCAGCTTTGATACGGCCGTTCATAACCGCACAGGTGCAGGACTATCTTTCCCTGGTGGGATCGATACTTATCTTCTGCATAGGCCTGAACCTGGTGTGGGACATGAAAATAAGGATATCGAACATGCTGCCTGCAATCGTCATCGCAGTTATTGCAGCGATCATCTGATCATCACGGGCACGTTTCCCTGCTGTTGTCTGAAGCGAAAAAAAGCGCATGTGTGGTATACTTGAGAAAAACTGAGAGGAGACCGTGCCGATGGACGAGAACAAAGAAAAACTGACGGCTGAAAATACAAATACAAATACAGATGCAGATGCAGTTACAGATACCCCCGCAGAAGAAAAAGCAGGCGGAGATAAAAGATGGGGCATCTTCATGATCATAGTCCTCATTGGCTTCGTCGCGATCTATTTTCTCGTGACGCGCGGATACAACGCGATCGCGGTGCACTTCGGATGGAAGCCGGCAAGGGCCCTCGCGCTTATGCTCGTCGCCTTTTTCTGGTATATCTGGGGGCAGATATGCCTGTACATCAAGAACGAGCACAATATAGACTGAGCTGAAAGTCCGCAAGCTTCCGCTGAAAGATCTCAGCGAAGCGCGCAACACTCTCCTCTTTGTATCTGCTCCTGTTGTACACGAAAAGAACATTCAGCGGCTCATCCCCGGCCTGCTCATAGATCATGATCATGAACATCGCCAGAGTCCCGTTGAGGTAGTCGAAGTATGCGCTGATATCCGTTCCTTCAGGAGCATTCTCCGGCACGTCCGCACCGTTCTGATAGACGATGTTCATTCTTCCGGACAGCCCCGGGGACATATCCTCGAACGCTGATGAGAACGCGCTGTACCGTATGCCCTCCATCGACTGATCCTTAACTTCCTGAATAAGTCCGCCATCTGAGTCGAAGCTGCCGAGGTCGATGCAGGTCGATATGCTCTCGATGGTCATTCCCATGAGCGTTTTTTCCCAGTCTTCTTCTCTTCCGCTGTACGTCCAGCTGACACTGACATGATCTTCATCATTGTATTCACCGAGGGCTGCCGCCCCTGCAGCTATGACCAGGTTGTTCAGCGAACAACGGTAATGAGCGGCAGTACGGCGCAGTTCATCCAGAGTGTTCGCGGTACAGCCGGCATACAGGCCGCGCGTATTCCCGCGGTTCTCAAAGTCGGGACGCGGAAAACCGGAATATGACCGGGTCTCTTCGATCTCCTCCAGTATCTTTTCTGCGTGTGACAGCGCATTTGCACGAAGGTCCCCCTGCTCGCGAAGATAAAGATAATAGAAATCGTCATCGAGAGGCTTTCCATCCAGTGCGTTGAAGATATTCCGGAACATGTTACTGACCATCGCCCTGTCGCTTATCGCATGGTGGATGTCCATCAGAATGTATGTGCTCTCCGGAGTGACAAAGATCCCGCAGCGCCACAGAAGAGAATTGAACAACCGGAACGGCCTGACAAAGCCGTACATGATCACTTCTTCGAAGGTCTTCTCCGATACATATGATATCTCCGTTTCAGGGATGAGATCAGGCTCACAGCGCTGAACCAGCTCCATTTTGCTGTCGAAGCCGAACACTGTGCCGAATACCGCAAAATGCGCGAACACCTTGTCAAGGGCCTCCTTTACAGCCTCGGGCGAGGCTGTTTCCGGAGAGAGTCTGCAGCAGATCGGATTTGTCGCGATCGTCTTGTTCGGTGAATACAGCTGATAATCCAGGAAATACTGCTGATACGGCAGAAGAGGCTGCGGCCTGTTTTTTTCTTCCACAGCCATTTCAATCGTCCTTGTTCCGGTATCGGCTTCTTTGATGAGTGCCGCTATCCTCTTCGGGGTGCGGCCGTCGAATACCATGGAGTATGTAAGGTGCTGCCCTTCCAGTTCAGCGATCAGGGCAGCGCTCTTGAGCGAGTCACCGCCGAGGTCGAAGAAATCGTCGTTGATGCCGACGAGCTCTGTCTCCAGGACACGCTCCATGGCATGGCAGAGCATTGCCTCGAGATCATTTTCAGGAGGCGCATAGTCTTTCTTGAATTCATTGATATCCGGCAGAGCGAGAGCCTTTCTGTCCAGCTTGCCGTTGGCGTTCTTCGGGAACTCATCGAGGCGGACAAAGAACTGCGGTATCATATACGCCGGTACCTTTTCGGCCAGTCTGTCCGCAAGATACTGCTTGGAAAGAGTCTTTCCTGATTCAGATATATAATAAGCGCACAGAATGACGCGGTCCTGTGAATCTCTGAAACCTTTTGCGAGAACATCCTTTATATCCGGCAGACTGCGCAGTATGCTCTCGACCTCGCCGAGTTCGACCCGGTTTCCGTTGATCTTGACCATCCAGTCCATGCGGTCGATATATACGAGACGTCCGTCTGGAAGTCTCTTTACCTGGTCACGGGTGTGGAACATCTTTTCATGGCCGTCCCCTTCCCTTCCTTTGAACGGATTGTCCACGAGCAGACTGGCGGTAAGTTCCGGAAGCCCGATATATCCCTTGAAGAAGTCCCCTGTGAAGCATATCTCGCCTTCATCCGTCTCATTCCCGTTTTCGTCCAGGATATAAGCGCAGATATCGCCGACTGTTTTTCCGAGGTATGCGTTTTCGCTGCATTCTTTTATCTCATCGGCCATCACGACATAACACTCCGACATGCCGTACGTCGCGATGACCCTCATTCCCTTCGGATCTATATTGAAGACCTTCTCGCCCGAGCTCACTACAGTTTTCAGAGTATCCGATGCTCTGTCAAAGGTCCTCAGGAGCGAAGGCGGCATGTATGTGGCTGTTATCTCATGATTCTTGCAGTACAGCGCCATCATATGCGGATCCCTCAGCACATCAGGCGGCACCAGACATACAGAGCACCCGGAGCACAGCGGCATCAGCAGGTCGGAGCAGTGAACAGCGAACGTGAACCTTGCGCTTGAACCGTATACATCATCCGGAGTCAGCCTGAGCACATCCTTCAGGTTCAGTATCCCCATACCGCAGCTAAGCTGCGAATGGACTATGCCTTTGGGATCTCCCGTCGAGCCGGATGTATAAACGATGACAGCTTCCGTCTCCTCTTCAGGAGCATCATCCGGATAAGCCGGTGAGCATTCCATCGCCATGGAGTAGCTCTCTTCATCAAGGATGAACTCCGGAGAGGAGTGCCTGATGATGAATTCTCTTCTGCTTTCAGGATACTCAGGATCGAGCATGACAGCAGCATATCCGAAGATAAGGCAGCTCATGAAGGAGACCACATACTCCGGGTTGCGGCCCATGCATATGGCGATCCTCTTTCCCTTTCCGGGTTCTATCCCGTTGTCTTCAAGGAATGCAGCCACTCTGCAGGCCCGGTCCAGCAATTCGCCGTAGGTGATCTGCGGAAATCCGCTGCTTCTTCTTATAGCGATCCTGTCACTGTTTTTTTTGAATGAATCCAGAAGGATCCTGCTTGCTGTCCTGTTGCTGTTACTCATTCCTCAAATCCTCCATAACTATCCTCTTCGGGTCCGGTCTCTGTTTCCGCTATATCGATCCTGTGCCCGTCCGCGTCCTGCATGACGACTGCCCTGTAGTCGGTCTCGGTCGTTCCGTATACGTCATGACGAATCTCAAAACCCATCTCATCGAAAAGCTTCACGATGCTGTCAGCATCTCCGGTAGCTATGTTTTCGTTCCCTCCGTACCCCTGTATTCAAGGCAGACCATCGTCAGGTCGTCAAACTGCTCGGCGCTGCCTACAAACTCGTCTACCGACGCGCGGACGATCCGGAGTATCTCCTTCGGCTTCGCTCCCGCATCGGTATTGAGAGCCTCGATCATCCGGTCCGTACCGTACATCTCCAGACCGGCATTCGTTGCCTCAGGCACGCCGTCTGTATAAACAAATATCTTGTCTCCCTTTCCGAGCATTATCTCGTAATCCCTGTATACCGCGCCTTCCATGCCTCCGAGAACGAGTCCGTGTCAGTCTCTGAACAGCTCGAACTTTCCGTCATGGCAGAGCGCCGGGTACTCATGGCCCGCGCTGGAGCAGTCCAGTCTGCCGGTAGACAGTTCCAGGATGCCTATCCATGTCGTCACGAACATCTGCATCTTGTTCTGGGCGCAGAGCGCAGCATTCGCCTTTGTAAGGGCCTCGCCAGCGCTTATCCCCAGCTTTGCATAGTTCTGGACAACGGTCTTGGATATCATCATGAAGAGCGCAGCCGGCACACCCTTTCCGCTTACATCAGCGCAGACGATGCCGAGATGATCATCATCGATCATGAAGAAATCGTAGAAATCACCGCCGACTTCCTTCGCAGGATCCATGCTGGCATAGAGATCGAATTCCTCTCTGTTCGGGAATGCCGGGAATAACGAAGGGAGCATGCTCGCCTGGATCTCCGTAGCCATGTTGAGCTCTGTCTGTGTCGACGCCAGTTTTGCAGTCTTGTCGTTGAATATGACGCAGTACATTATGATCAGCGACATCAGGACCATCCCGTACTGGGATGCATTGCCGAACTCTCCGAAAGTCAGAGCATAATTGATCAGCGGCAGGAATATGAACGTCAGAGCCGCCGCTTTCTGGCTGCGCGGGCTGGAACTTCTGATTATGAGTATGGTCGCGACGACCGATGTCAGGATAAGGTATATGTCCTCCAGCGTGGAAGCGCCTGTAGTCTTATACTCTCCGGCAGGGCCTACAATGAAAGTGACCGGATAGAAAATATTTGACAGTATCACAAGGGTCTCAAGCGCAAGCAGAACAGGGATCCCTTTGTCCGCCCAGTCCGCGAGCTTTCCTTCGAAGCCGAGTGTGACTTTTACGTACTGGTAGAAGTGGAAGATCATCACAAGGTCTATCAGTTTGCTGAGCATGACCATAGTGAAGTTGACAGCCCGTAATTCCGGCACTCCGAGTGTGAAATACATCAGCACATTCACCAGAAATCCGGCGCTTACCATAACGTTCAGTGTCCTGAACGCCCTGCTTCCCTCTCCCTCCTGCTTCATGGTTCCGTAGTACAGCGCTGCGCATGTGAATGCGCCCATCGCGTCTATGCCGCAGTCGAACAAAGAATCCACCATTCTCGCGTAGATCTCTTCATCCAGGAAGAACAGCCAGCTCAGGCCCACACAGACAAGGGCTGAAGCAATGGTAAATATCAGTCCGCTCAATAAGCTGTATTTTTTATATTTCCTGACCATATATCCTCTCCATATATCATTTGATGTCATATGCCGCAAGCCATTCACCGGCTTTTTCACATACTCCGCAAAGCGTCTCCCCGTCGAACGGACTTCCGAGCCCTGCTTTTTCGAGCAGTCTCGTGAACACATCAGAGCCTCCCTGCGCGGTGTAGGACATATACCTCTCCCATGCCGCATCAGGATCTTCCTGTATCATCTTCCAGAATCCGAGCGCGACAGTCTGAGCCAGGCAGTAATCTATGTAATAGAACGGCGACACGTAGATGTGATGCTGTCTCTGCCAGCCCATGCCCTCGGCATAGAACGGTATCTCTCCATCGATCCTGAGCCACGGCATGTATATACCGAGCAGCCGCTTCCACTCCGCATGTCTTCCGGCAGGCGTCATATCCGGATGCTCGTATACGATGTGCTGAAAGTGGTCGACCATCGTCCCGTAAGGAATGAATGTGATCGCTCCTGCTAGATGACTGTACAGGAACTTTCTGCTGTCCTTCCCGAAGAAATCCCCTGCGCTCTTCTCTGCAAAGAATTCCATGCTCATCGAGTGGACCTCGCAGCCCTCGAGAGTAGGCCACACGGTCGACACAGGCACGCGTTTTCTGTTGATCCAGTCGGCAAACGCATGCCCCGCCTCGTGAGTCACAGTCTCGACATCATCGGCCGTGCCGTTGAAATTGGCGAATATGAACGGTGTATCGTAATCGTATATGGCCGTACAGTAGCCTCCGCCCTCCTTGCCTTCCCTGGCAAGGACGTCCATGCGCTCGCCTTCGAGCATCATCCTGAAGAACCTGCTCGTCTCAGGAGACAGGGAATCGTAGAATCTCCGTCCGGCTTCGAGAATGTCATCCGCTGTCCCGGACGGTACCGGATTCCCCGATCTGAATTCCAGAGCAGCATCTGCGAAGCTCATAGGATATGATACGCCCGTGCGCTCTGCCTGGGCGCGTTTGACGGAATCCGCGAGCGGCACCAGATATTTTACAACAGCTTCGCGGAACTTCTCCACGTCATCTCTGTCGTAACAGTTTCGCATCATGCGGCAGTAGCCGAGTTCGATCGCGTCCCTGAGACCGAGCTTCCGGCTCATCTCATAACGCAGCCTCACGAGCCTGTCATATATCTCATCGAGCTTTGCCTGATTGTCTTTATACCATCTGCCTTCAGCCTTCCACGCATCGAGCCTGACCTCATCGTCAGCGTCAGTCTTGAACTTTCCGAGCTGGGCTATCGTGCATACCCTGCCGCGGAAAGGTATCTGAGCGCCCGCCAGAAGCTTGCTGTACTCCGTCGTCAGAGCATTCTCCTCTTGCATAAGAGGCACGATCGAAGGGTCGAAGCTCTTTTTTTCTATCTCTGCATTTGTAAAAACGACTTCGCCGAATTCCTCCGCGAGTTCTTCACGGTACGGAGAATCAAGGAGAGCCAGCGTCCAGCTGTGATAGGCTTCTTCCAGTTCGGGCATGGCGCTGTCCCAGAAAGCCGCCTCCCCGTCATAGAACTCATCTCTCGTATCTATCGAGTGGCGGATGTTCGAGAGCGTCGCCATCGAATCGATATGCCTTTCGAGGCGGTCCTTTTCGAGCAGCAGCTCTTTTGCTTCTTCATAAGACCCGCATGTTCTGAACGCAGCGACAAGCCTTGCTATCTCAGCTTTCACTGCGTCCGTATCAGGTCTTTCGTATTTCATTTCAGAAAACCTGATCACTTCTCATCTACTCCATGTTTATGAGATACGGGATAGTCGCTTCGAAGTCGACTCCGTACCATGGTTTCTTCGGATCTTTCAGCGTTACCTGTATGGTGTGAGCCGTGTAATCGGCCGCTATCCTCATCGCATCCTTCCAGTCCCTGCCCCGCATGATCTCGCCTATGACCGTGCTCGAGAAGAGGTCTCCCGTTCCGTGGTACATCGCTCCGACCTTGTCGTTCTGGTAGGTGTAGAACTCGTCGTGTTCCCTGTCATATCCCATGATACCTGTCTTGCCCTCCGAGAGCGAGACTCCCGTCAGCACGGTGATCTTTGCGCCGAGTTTCGTCAGTCTTTCGAGCAGTTCCTTTATATAGCTCTCATCGTACTCCTCACGGTAATCCATACCCGTCATGAAGCATGCCTCCGTGATATTAGGCACGATGATGTCCGCGTGCGAGCAGAGCTCGGTGTTCTTCTTTGCATATTCCATGTCGAAGGCCGGATAGAGCTTGCCGTTGTCGGCCATGACAGGATCCACGAAAACTATGCCGTCTTTGCCGAAAGTGTCGAAGAGCTTTTTCATCATCTCGATCTGCTCGACCGTTCCGAGGTAACCGGTGTATACCCCGTCGAACTTTATATCTTCATCTATCCATTTTTCACAGATCGGCCCGATCTGATCGGACAGGTCCTTTACCGTAAAGCTCTTGAAAAGCGTATGATTTGACAGAACAGCCGTCGGCAGTATCACGCACTCTGTACCGAGCGCGGATATCACCGGAAGCGCTATGGTTATAGAGCATTTGCCCAGGCACGAAATGTCCTGTACAGTAAGTATCCTTTTCATTCCCCTACTCCTTTTCTTGGTTTCATATTCCGCGTCAGCGGATGCGCAGTTTTACCCCGTTATAATATCACTTTTGCATATGAAGGTTAATGATGAAATTTCTTTAAGACGTAGCAATTTATCGCTGTTATATTGTATGATTACTCCGAATTCGAAATATTTGTTGATCGCGGAGGATAGAAATGAAGAAGAGCAAGTACAGAATATATCTTGTCACGCTGCTGATCATCGCCATGGTCGGTACCCTGGTGCTGTCGGCATGCGGGAAGAAAAATGAAGAACCGAAGGTCCCTCCACATAACCCTCTCACCGGAGCTTATGCCGAGGACGGCTTCGATACATCGGCGCTGGATAAGCGCATCGTGGCATTCGTAGTTGAGAACTCTCCTGACGCAAGACCTCAGTGGGGAATGGACGACCCGGACTACTCCCCTGACCTGGTGCTCCAGGGCGAGGTAGAAGGCGGCATCACCAGAATGCTCTGGTTCTATGCTGACGACAGCAAGCTTCCTGAGATCATCGGACCTACAAGAAGCGCCCGTCCGCCGTTCATCAAATTCTCATCGCTCTTTGACGCCATATTCATACACTGGGGAATGAGCCACACTACAGGCGTCTATACGGGAGCCGACAAGATCTTCGAATGGTACGGCGTAGATCATATCGACCAGATGTACCTCGATGACGTCGAAGGCATGTACGGAAGAGACGATACAAGGGATGTCGCCGTGGAACACACGGGTATCATCTACGGCAGCAAGGTGCCTGCGACCATCAAGAACGAGGGAATAAGAACAAAGCCGAACGAATACACAAAGCTTTACTTCAACGATGAACCGGGTCCTGTAAGCGAGGATCCTGCGACTACGGTCAATATCAGATACTCCGAGATCGCTCTTGAAGGCATGACATGGGAATATGACGAAGAAGACGGGATGTACCACACTTCCGATTTCGAAAACGATTTCGCCAGAGACAACCTGCTCGTGCTCGAGGACGATACGGAATACATCACCAAGGATAACTACGGTCTCGGCGGAAGCGTAACATACTGCGATTACGGCTTCGAAGGCGGCAAGGCCAAGCTTTACAGCAAGGGCACTGTAAAGGAGATAGAATGGCTGATCGAAGATGACAAGCTTATCCTCAAGGATCCGAGCGTGGATATAGAAGAAGCGAAGAAGGACAAGGAAAGCAAAGCCATCATAATCACACCGGAGCCTGAAGACGGAGAAGACGAGGAGGCCGCCGAGGCAAGAGCCTATGCAGTGCAGCCTCTCAACAAGGGCAAGACCTGGATCGGCTGGATCTCCAGGAACAACGGAGGATACGTAAGCGAATCCTGATACAGGACCGCTGTAGAACTTCAAAAAAGCGACAGACCGCTGCGCAGCGACCATCGCCGTGCAGCGGTTTTGTATTGCCACGATCCTTATGCCCTAGGCACCAAGCAGAGGCTGATCGTATTTGAAGAGCACGTTGTTTATCTCGTATATGTCGTAGTTGCCGTGCTCTATGCAGTACGAGATTATCTTGTCGAACCTGATCGAAGGAGACAGCGCAAGCCCTGCCCTGCCGAGAAGATCTATCGTCTCGTCCATGTTCAGCTCGAGCGCTATGGCAAGAGCCAGCGCCGTCTTCTTTGACGGTGAGTAGTTGATATCGCTTCTGATCTTCGAGAAATGTTTCCTGTCGATGTTGGCTTTCTTATATACTTCAGGATCAGTCATCCCTCTGTGGTCTATAAGCCAGAAGAGGTGCTCCTGGAAGGTCCTGTCCATGTGCCTGAGTCTCTCCTCAAGAGAGCTCTCTGCAGCGTTCATCTTCGGAGCCGTGTCATACAGCACCTGCCCGGACATTTCGCATTCCGTATATGCGGTCTCCGGCACTGCATCTTCTAAAACAGGGCCGGATAAGTCCTCTGCCGGAGCGCGTGTCTCCTTCCTCCGGAAGAGATCCCTTACCTCATCCTCTTCGATGAAGGTCTTTATATCCGAAAAGAGCTTGCCGGATACCTCAAAGGACTCCTTGTCGTAGACGACGAGCATGACCTCCATCTCGTTGTCGATAAGGAATCCGCTGATCTCCCTGACAGCGATCTTCAGCGCCTCGTCCTTAGGGAATCCGTAAGTGCCTGTAGCCATCAGCGGGAAGGCGATCGACTCGCAGCCTAGTTCAAGCGCAAGAGCAAGAGCCCCGCGGTAGCACTTTGCCACGGTCTCCCTCTCGCCGTATCCGCCGCCCCTCCACGCAGGCCCGATCGCGTGGATGATGTGCTTCGCCCTGAGATCGAACGCCGGAGTGGCCGCGACATCTCCGGGCTTCATCGGCCCTATGGCCCGTCTTGCCTCGAGCAGTATGTCCCGGCCCGCCGCCGTATATATGGCCTCATCTACACCCGGACCGACTGCGACAGCCGGATTTGCAGTGTTGACTATGGCGTCAGCCTCTACATTTATTATATCGTTGCGTATTATCTGCAGTGCCATTTCTTACCTCCGCATGCAGGCACGCCCGCCGTGGCATGCCTGCTTCTTATGCGACCTTCCTATGCGATTATTCTACACCATCTGCCGTCCTTTTTTTGGTTCTTATTGCCTCGAACTGTAATCCTCCCTTATGGCATCGAGGGAGTCCTCGCATACCACACCTTTTGACCTTACGCCCATGATGGTCTCCGAGACCGCCGAGAAGTTGAGCGCTATCCCGGCACCGTCGTTGTGGAATCTTGCGGCCCTTTTCTCGCTGATGCCTATCCTGCCCGCGACTCCCACGGCATCGATGTTTGCTCCGAGGAATATGAATTCCCAGCCGTATCTCTCCTGCTGCCTTCTGATCATGCGCTTTACTTTTCCGTAATCGTAGATCATGCTGGAGTTCTCCATCCCGTCCGTGGTGATCACGAACACCGTCTTATCCGGTCTGTCCTCTTCTCTTGCATACTTGTGGACATTCCCGATGTGGCGGATGGCCCCGCCTATGGCATCGAGCAGCGCCGTGCTCCCTCTGACGAAGTATGTGTCTTCGTCGAGCTCATCCACCCTGCCGATAGGGACCCTGTCGTGCACGACCTCGGATACGTGATCGAACAGCACAGTTGACCAGATGACATCTCCCTTTTCCTTCCTCTGCTTTTCGAGCATCGAGTTGAAGCCACCGATCGTGTCGGCCTCGAGCCCTCCCATCGAACCGCTGCGGTCCATGATGAACACTACTTCGATTTTTTTACTTTCTTTTTTATTGTCTTTTTTATCCTTGCTCATTTCTTTCCTCCTTTGTTTACGGTGCGCAGTTTTATCTTTCGTGTGCATATTAGCACCGATAAAAAGAGGAACGGTCGCCCGCCATGCGACAAATCCGGCACGCAAAAAAAGCGCCGAAGCGCTCCTTTTAACATAGACCTTTATATATGTCATTCCAGCCCGGCGAAGATCTCTGCCGCGTCTGCGCGTATCACGAGCGTTGCCCTGCCGTCAGCGGGCGTAGGTTCTTTGTTTATTATGATGAGGTCTCTGCCTGTAAAGTAATCTATATATGATGCAGCCGGCTCGACCTGAAGCGATGTACCGGCGATGATGAGACAGTCAGCTCCTGAGATCTCCCTGCAGGCGCCTATGCCCGTGTATTTGTCCGGCACCTCTCCGTAGAGGACGACCCACGGCTTGATGATTCCTCCGCAGCTGTCGCAGCGGGGCACGCCTTCGCTTTGCATGATCTTTTCGAGAGGATATGACTTCTCGCAGTCCACGCAGTAGTTCTCGTGCACGCTGCCGTGCAGCTCGTACACCCTTTTGTTCCCCGCCATCTTATGAAGGCCGTCGATGTTCTGTGTCACTATGCCCCTCAGCTTGTCTTCCTTCTCGAGTTCATACAGATACCTGTGCACCGCATTCGGCCTTGCCTCCGGATGCACCATGTATCTGCGGTAGAAATCGTAGAACTCCGCAGTATGGAGCGCAAAATACGACGCGCTCAGGATGGTCTCCGGAGGCACTCCGCCGTGATCTGCCGAGTACAGCCCGTCCTCCGACCGGAAGTCCGGTATGCCGCTCGCAGTCGATACGCCCGCTCCTCCGAAGAAGACTATACGCCTCGCACGTTCAATGACCGCTCTTAATGCTTCAGTCTTTTCATCCATAGGCCGCACCAGGTCTCATTTCTTCTTCGCAAACACATTGAGCCATTTGACGCCGCTTCTTCCCATGGCATCCGTCGTAACTCTGTCTTCAAGTATCCCGCACCCGGCGCTTTCAAGATATCTTTTGAGTTCTTCCCATGTGCAGTTGTTCGTGTATACTCCGTCGCCGTCCCTGCCCGTCTCTATGCCTTCTTTTACCGAAACGAACAGTACTCCTCCCGGCTTAAGATTGCGTTCGAGGTTCCTGAAAAAGCGGGCTTTCTCCTCATCGCTCAGGTGGATGAGCGAGGCGCAGCACCAGATGCCGTCGTACGGCGATGCCGCCTTATATTCAGACATGTCGGCTGCGATGGTCTTTATCTCGAGCCTCTCTTCTGCAAGCTTCAGGAGTTCCTTTGCAGCGTCGAGACCTGCCGCGTCGTGACCCATATCCGAAAATGCCATGACATCGCGGCCGCTGCCGCAGCCCATGTCGATCACCGATGCTTCATTCGGCAGATACGACGCGAATTTTTTTCTGAATACGCTCATGTCCACACCGACTGTGTTCCAGTAATAGCTGTCGGCATTTCTGTTGTAGTAATCGATCGTGCTTTTGTCCATGTCGCGCTCCTAGCAGTTTCCTGTGTATACGTACTCAAGCTTCTCACGGGCGACGCCCGCGAGCCTGTATATCCGCCTCACATCTGTGGCTCTCCTGTCCGTCATATGGAACTGCGGGAAGAATCTGGATATGTGGAGCGGTATCTCTTTACCGATGGTATCACCTTTAGCTCCGCGAAGGCCGGCTATCCATGAAGTCATCTCCCTCATCTCATCTTCCGAATCGTTCTCTCCCGGGATGATCAGAGTCGTCAGCTCGACATGGCAGATCTTCACGGCTTCTCTGATGAAATCCTTTACCATGCCAAGATCGCCTCCGAGCAGGTCTCTGTAATATGATTCCGTAAAACCCTTCAGGTCTATGTTCATAGCATCGATATGGGGAGCGAGTTCTTCGAGGACGCTGAGTTCTGCCGTCCCGTTCGTCACCATTACATTCAGAAGGCCCTGCCCGTGCACGAGCTTCGCAGTATCTCTGACGTATTCATAGCCGGTCAGGGGCTCATTGTATGTGAAAGCGACTCCGATGTTCCCTTTCGGGACAGCCGCCTTCGCCGTCGCCGCAAGCTCCTCAGGAGATATATACGGGATCCTTCCTGCGAGGCCGAAGGCCTCGTCCGACCATGAGATACTGTTGTTCTGGCAGAACGGACATCTGAGGTTGCAGCCGTAACTGCCGGCCGAGACTATCATGGAGCCCGGGTGAAAACGGGCAAGGGGTTTCTTTTCGACCGGATCCAGAGCGAGCGAAGTCACCCTGCCGTAGTTTGCAGCCTTTACAATTCCTCCCTCGCAGGTCCTGGACCCGCAGAAGCCGGTGCCTCCCTCAGGTATATCGCAATGTCTGAAACAAACATCACACTTTGCCATCTCAGTAATGCCTAATGACCTCGAATCTCTGCAGGCTGTACTTTTCGGATTTGTGTATGCCCGCCTTCTGTCTTGCTATGTCTATCTGCTGATCTACCGTGTCCACTCCGTCCAGATCAGGCAGCAGAAGCCCTCTCTTTCTGCCGGATGTTACGATCACTCCGTATCTTTTCACATCCAGCATGTCCTTTGAATCTATGTCCTCCGGCTCGCCGAGCACATCTACGCTGATCTCGAGCCACGGCAGCTCATCCGGTCTCACCGGGGAGAACCTCGGGTCCCTTGCGCATGCGCTTATCGCGTTGGCGATTATCTCTTCGGCGAGCGATGCTCTGACCGGGCTTATGGTGCCTATGCATCCCCTGAGAGCTCCGTGTTCGTGTATCGATACGAAGGCTCCGGCTCTTCTGCCGGTGAGTTCCTCCGGCAGTCCGTCCGGAACGAGTATGGTCTTCCGCGCGCTGACATAGGCTTCTACCGACGCATAGGCGAGCCTGACGTACTCGTCAGAGTTCGCATGTTTTTCTGTTATCTCCTTCTCGAGTCTGCCCAGCCTCGCATCTAGGAAGCGCCTGTTATCATCCGGTCTCTCAGGATAAAAAGTACATATGCCGTATCCGACGCCTGTAACATCCTGGTGTACGAGCTTTTCAGCCTTTACGGCGAGCCCGTCGAAGGCTCCGGCCATTATCACGAACGATCTGTGGCCGCATTCAGCTGCCCTGTCGCAGAAGCCTTCGTCAAAATCAAAGAGTTCGCCGAAAGCCGCCCTTCCCATGACGTCCATGATGCGCCCATCGTACTCGGGGCCCTCTTTCGCGAAGCCATAAGGGCCGTAGTCCTGAAGCTTATGCGAGAGATCCCCGCTTCCGACAAAGACGACTCTGCGGCCGGTGCTGTCTGCCGCCTTCTGTATGAGCTGCCCAAGCCTGTAATGATCGATAAGAGGCAGACCCGAAAGCCCGATGCGGACTATCTTCCCGTCTTTATACTTATTTCTTATGAACCAGAGCGGCACCATCGTGCCGTGGTCGAGCTCAGTATCCCGCTCGCCCGCTGTGCCCGCCGGAAAATCCTCTGCATCGGCCAGGCAGCATATCTCTTTTACGAGCTCTTCATCGTATCTCTCGTCGAATCTTACTCCCGGCGCTCTGAACGAAGCGAAGTCTCCCCTCGCCCCGCTGCCCGGCGAGATGTGGAAATAATCCGCATACATCACAGAATGCGGGCTCGTTATTACTATCGTCTCCGGACGCAGCTCTGCGATCTCGTCCGCGACCCTCTCATATGCCTTAATGGTATCTGCTACCTGCGCCTCGCTGCCCCTGCCAATCTGAGGGACTATCATCGGCGGATGCGGCACCATGAATCCTGCAGCGACCCCCATCTCTTACCAGACCTCCTCGTATATCTCAAGTATCTCATCATGTGCTAGCTGTCTGAACGCTCCCTCCGAAATGAAGCACGACTCCGCTATCTCCGGCAGAAGATCCCTCTCTTCCTTTCCGAAGCCGAGCTCTCTGAGGGTGGACGGCAGACCCATCTCTTTTATGAAGTCCGCAAGCGCGTCTATCCCCGCAAGCGCCAGACCGCCCATGTCTTCATATCCGTCCGGATCGAGCCCCCACACGTTCTCTGCGAACCTGGCGAACTTATATATACCGTCCCCGTAAATATGCCTGTAATACGCCGGGTGCAGCACAGCAAGTCCTTCACCATGGTTGCAGTCGGTGTATGCCGAGAGCTGATGCTCCATGTTGTGGGCCTGGAAGTCCTTTGTCTTTCCGGTCTTGATGATGCGGTTCTCGGCAAGCGATGCCGTCCACATTATGTTGCTCCTGGCCTGCATGTCTTCAGGGTCAGAGACAGCCTTCCTGAAGTCTCTGATGAGTCCTCTCATAAGTCCTTCGGACACATCGTCCGCCGGATTGTCCTCGAGCGGCCAGCTGAAATACGTCTCCATGATGTGCGAGAGGATATCGAAGGTCCCTGCCTTCAGCTGCCTTTCCGGCATCGAAAGCGTATATGCCGGATCCATCAGAGCGAACAGAGGGTTCATCTCAGGATAGTCCCTGTCGCACTTTATCTTTGTCTCTTCGTTGGTCAGCACCGCGCAGCCGTTGACCTCGCTTCCGGTAGCAGGCATGGTCACAACGACGCCGCAGGGGACGATCTCGTGCTTCATCGGAAGCCCCTTCATCCAGAAATCCTCCCAGGCATCGCCATCATAGCAGGTCTGAACGGATATCGCCTTGCAGCAGTCCATGACTGAGCCCCCGCCTATGCCGATGATGAGACCGACATCCATCAGAGACGCGAGTTCGGCTCCCTCTTTCATCCTCTTCAGTGTCGGGTTGGACATGATGCCCGGGAACTCGACTATCATGCGGCCTTCGCCGGCATCTCCGCCTCTGCTGTACCCAAGCGATCCGAGCACGGATATGACATCATCATACGAGCCGTTCTTTTTTACCGATCCGCCGCCGTAGCCTATCATTATGTTCTTTCCCGGCAGGGCGAACTCTCTCACGAGATCCGCCAGATGCTCTCTGACGCAGCCCTGTCCGAACTTTACTTTTGTCCTGCACTCCCAGCTGAAGTCTTTCATCGGTCTCTCCTTTTTTATCTTTTTCTCATTCTGAGCACGCGGATCTCTGCGATCCCGAAGATGGCCGCCAGCATCAGAAGCACCCACTGCGGCAGCGTTTCTTCATCTCCTGTATCCGGCCCGCCGCGTCCGCCTGCACCGTCATCAAAATGGTGCAAATGAAAAAGAGCAGCATAACCACTGCTGCTCTTGCGATCAGATACGGTAAATCCGCGCAGGTAATATCCCTTTTTTCCGTGATTCCTTTCATAGTCCCCTACCGCCTTATTATCGTCTTCGGTATCAGATCCCTTTTCTTCTTTTTCTCTTCCGGAACATCCTTGAGGATGTCGTCGATCATCTCTCCGAGTTCCTCGTCGCTCTTCGGCTTGTTCCTGCTGTTCGGTGCCGACAGCTCGTCGAGATCCTTCAGGTCCTCCATGGTGATGGTCGAAAGCGTCTCCTCGTCCACATCCTCTATGGCGGCTACCCTTGTCGCCTGGTTTGTGATGATCTTTTCGAAGAGATTACGTACTTCCCTGGCATTCGCGAAGTTTTCCCCTTTTTCGGCCTCAAGTTTTATTATCTCTTCCTTTACGGCCTTCTCCGCGTCTTCGTCCAGCTTGTACTGGTATTTTTTGCACTGCAGGTCGAATATCTGCTGCAGCTCATCAACTGTGTAATCCGGAAATTCGAAGAACTTGTTGAATCTCGATTTCAGTCCCGGGTTGCTCTCGATGAATTCCCTCATCAGGTCGGTGTACCCCGCGACTATGACTATGAACTCGTCGCGGTGGTCCTCCATGGCCTTGAGGATCGTGTCTATCGCCTCCTGGCCGTAGTTCTCGCCCTCCTGGTTGAGCATGTATGCCTCGTCTATGAAGAGAACGCCGCCCATGGCCTCATCTATCTTCTTTTTTGTTTTGATGGCAGTCTGGCCGACATAGCCCGCTACGAGTCCCGAGCGGTCTGTCTCGACGAGCTGGCCCTCGGACAGTATGCCGATCTCCTTGTACAGCTTGGCGAGTATCCTCGCGACCGTCGTCTTTCCCGTTCCCGGATTCCCGGAGAACACCAGATGGAGCGAAACAGGCGCTGTCTTCATGCCCTTTTCTTCGCGCATCTTCCTGACCTTGGCGAGACTGATCATCTCTTCGACGTCATGCTTGACGGTCTTCAGTCCGATGAGCTCGTTCAGCTCTTCCATGCCGGACTTCTCGGGCTCCTTTGGCTTTTCGGGCTCTTTTTCCGATGCTGATGTCGCCGTCGCCATCGGCTGCTGAGTCTCTGTCACGACCTCGGTCTCGACTTCAGGCACAGCGTTCCTGTTGTACGGCTGCGCCGGTCTGCCGGACGTATCCGCGTGCATCTCTAGCTCGCTGTTGCCCGTGCCGTAGAGGTCATCATATATGCTTCTGAGACCTTTTCTCATGTCTTTCTTCATTCCTTCCTGTGTCTGGTTATTTCCAGTGCTTATTATCTCATTTTTTGCTCCAATAATAAAGAGCCGCTTCAGCGAAAACGGCTCTGTCTTTCAAATCCTCACGCCCGTCTTTTTATGAAGTCTGCGATCGGGTACTCAGTCCCTTCGCCTACGATGACCGCTTCTCTTTTCATGTCAGCTTCCTTCATGCCCTTCGTCTCATTTCCCGGGCAGAGACGTTATGATCTTATATGATGATCCTACATGAACATTTTATCAGAAGATCTGTCGCGGGAGCTTCAGTTTTTCTTTCGGAGGGAAATCCCTGTCGAACGCTTCCACATCCATATCATCCACATAATAGCCCTTCGGCGTCTGATACACTCCGGTCACATCATCAAGATAGCCCGGGATCAGCTCCCTGCAGAGGAAAAACGAGTCATCGGCATCTTCAGGCAGATCATGGTATCTGATCCCGAACTCCCTTGCAAAGCTGAATCCGCTCTTTCCGTAAAAATCTATATTGCCCTCGAAAAGCACGGCTCCGAAGCCCATCTCTGCCGCCTCCACGAGCGAATAGTCGAGCAGTTTTTTCCCGTAGCCTTTACGCTTCAGATCGTTCACGATACATATAGGGCCCATCGAGAGGACAGGCACATCCTTTCCGTCATCGCCGTTTATGACCGCCCTCATGAAGATGTTCTGACCTATGAGACGGCCGTCTTTTTCCATCACGAAGTCGAGTTCCTTCACGAAGTCCGGGTCGTCTCTCAGTACATGCATCACGTAATGCTCGCTGCAGCCCGGGCGGTAGACGTTCCAGAATGATTCCCTGATAAGCTCTTCGACCGCCCTTTCATCTTCTTTTCTTTCCTGGCGGATCACAAAATCATTGTTTCCCATTTCTGTCCTCCTCAAAACCGCTCCTCGGCAGTCTCCACAGGTATATGCAGTATACTGCCGACACTATTATAGTCGTCCATACGTAGATCATGTCCCCCATACGACTGTCTGCCGCGACCGTCGAAAAAACATCGATCAGACTGTGCGCTATGATGCACGGAAGCAGCTTTCCGCTCTTGTAAAAGACCATAGTAAAGACGAACCCGAGTGATATCGCAAAGAACACCTGTATCACCGTTTCTTTAGTTGCCTGTCCCGAAAGCAGATTGACCAGATGTCCCATCCCGAAGGTGGCTGCCGAGATGATGACCGCAGATAGGACACTGTTCGTCTTCAGAAGCGCCCTGAAGAGGAATCCCCTGAAGATCATCTCTTCTATGAAGCCTACGAGCAGCATGGACAGTATCGCGATCACCTGCCCCATGCCTCTGTAATTCAGATTCACTCCTCCCCACAGATTGCCGGTCGCGAGTATCCACATCGGAATGAAATACAGATACTTCCGGGTGTCCTTCGGCCAGCCGTCAAGTCCGGTCTCAGCCTCCAGACGGTTCGCTTTCACGAACGCGAATATGAGTCCGGCAACGATGAGCAGCGCCAGCATCATGACAGGGCTGTCCTCGCCATGTTTCCCTATTACAGGCGTCATTATGGCACAGTACAGTATGATCCACAGCACAGCGAACAGGACCCCGTTCTTTTCATACAGCTCACGCAGTTTTGGCATCTCTCTTATCTTCCTTTCCGTGATGCGATCATCCCGTAGAACACGGAGGTCAGCATGTTCCTGCTCTCCTCCTCGTCATAATCCATCGCATTGTTTGCAAGCAGGCTCGCAAGGCCGTGGGCAGCGCAGAAGAAGGTCCTGAACATCTCCTCTGCCTCGGCGGTATCCACGCCGAGCCCTGCAGCCATTATCCCTATCACTCCTGACAGATCAGGATCGCTTACCAGATCGTCCATGTCCATGCCCCTGAACTTGTCCGTCTGAAAGAGGAAACGGAAGAGATTGCTCTCTTCGTGTCCGAACCTCACATAATTGAGCCCGAGGGCCAGCATCGGATCTTCATCCGTTTCCTTCGGCATAATATATGCTGTATGGAACGCGTCTGCCTTCTCATAGGCGGCATCGCGTATGTCTTCCATCGTTCTGAAGTTATAAAGGACAGGCTGCGTCGAGCACCCCAGCCGGCCGGCTATCATCCTGACATTCAGGTTCTCATGACCGTCCGAGCGCACGATATCGAAAGCGGCATCCTGTACCATCTCTTTAGTCACTTTCACTTTCGGCGGCATATTCTCCTCCTAATTAATATAACGTATGTTATATAACATATATAATACTTCCTTTCTCAATAGTCAACAGTTTCAAAAAAAAAGGTGTTCACCGATTCAGTAAACACCAGCGCCAACCAATCTATCGTATTTTCTATAGATACAGGTTCATCGAGCTAATATCACCAGTCAGTCTCTCATCAGTGCTGCAGCAGGGCTTCTACCTGGTCTCTCTTTTCGTGGAGAACGCAGCCTCCTATGTGCTCGCCCGAGAGTATGTCTCCGCTCCTGAGGGCTGTGAACAGATCCGACTGCAGTGCCTCTCTCAGCGACGTATCCTTAACATTGATGTCCGAATACGGTGAGAACGGACACGGCTCGGCGCCCCCGTGCGAATTGATATGGAAGAATCCGCGTCCCGCAGCCAGGCAGCCGCCCGAGCTCTTCTCGTCTCCCGGGAAGGATATGTATATCATGTCGGTCCTGCTGCTGCGGAGTTCTTCGATCCTCCCTGCCATGACCTCGCGGTCATCATCGTCCGGAGCAAGGTGCGATCCTTCATCGTCAACAGGAACGTATTCTATGTAGAACACCGCCTTGCAGCCGCGCTCTCTCATAGTATCGAGGAACTCATCCGAGAGGACTTCCTTCATGTTCTCTTTTGTTACGGTGACGGATATTCCGTAGATGATGCCTTTTTCGCGGAGGCTTTCCATCTTTTCCGTGACGGTATCGTATACGCCCCCGCCTCTTCTGGCGTCCGTCACTTCGCGGCCGCCCTCCATGCTTATGACAGGCACGATATTGCGGCATCTGTCGAGCAGATCAAGGTGTTTATCGCTCATGAATGTGCCGTTGGTGAATACCGGAAACAGGATATCCTTCATCTGACCCGCTGATTCGATCACGTCCCATCTGAGCATAGGCTCGCCGCCGGCAAGCAGTATGAAACTAACGCCCAGTTCTTCTGCTTCTTTGAATATCCTGAGCCACTCTTCTTCTGTCAGCTGCATCGACGGCTCGCAGTCTGTAGTCGCGTCGTTTGCCCTCGAGTAGCAGCCTTCGCAGTGCAGATTGCATACGGATGTTATGCTCGCGATGAGGTACGAAGGCACATGAAGTCCCTGCTTCTCGTTTTTCTCTCTCTTTTTATCGGCCGCCTTGCACCCCAGCGCGAACTTCGCCAGGAATGCACTCTCGCGCGGATCCTTCAGCGTAGCTTTGAGCGCATCCTTTATCACCTGTTCGACACCGTCCGTCAGGTATTTCTGAAGATCAAAGCTCTCGTCCATTTCTACTCCCTTTCTTTTTCAGCTGACCTGCTTCTCAGCCATTCTTCTTTGGTCAGCCTCATGATGTGTTCTGTCCTTATGTCGTCCATCAATTTCCAGTGAATGTCCTTATCCGTGTGATGGTATCTGAATCCGCATTTTTCCTGGACCCGCCTCGATCTGTTGTTGCCGTCCATGTAGCCGCACCACAGCACTTCATAGCCCAGATCCTCAAAAGCCCTGCGGATCACTTCCCTTACAGCCTCCGGGATAAGGCCCTGCCCCCAGAACGGAACGCCTATCCAGTATCCGATCTCGCCTTCTCCTTCCGGAAGGTCCAGGTTGCTCTTTTCGCCGGTAGTCAGTCCGATGCAGCCTATCGCCCTGTTGTCCTCTTTAAGGCAGACAGCATAGGTTTCGGGCACCGCAAACACCGTCCTGATGACCTGCAGACTTTCATTGACGTCGTCATGAGCGGGCCATCCCGCCACGGGACCGACCCTTTCATCCTTTGCGTATTCGTACATCGACTCCGCGTCCGATTCTTCCCACGGACGCAGTATCAGCCTTTCAGTCGTAAGTTCCATCTGGTGTTCCTTTGAAACTCTGTTATGTTACTGCTGCTTTCCGGCCAGCAGCTGCCTCAGGGTATCCTTCAGCAGCTCGATGTCGACTGGTTTTGACAGATGGGCATCCATGCCGGCTTCCAGGCAGGCCCTGACATCCTCTTCGAATGCATTCGCCGTAAGGGCTATGATCGGGAT
>Ga0256405_10003855_pt1 | contig 29878 bp, 20 predicted proteins | sample RumenRJG_02DNA_FD_189096 | JGI IMG/M metagenome (GOLD analysis project Ga0256405, IMG submission 189096) | Bovine rumen microbial communities from Lethbridge, Alberta, Canada - RJG_02 | ecosystem: Host-associated > Mammals > Digestive system > Stomach > Rumen | place: Canada: Alberta...
ACCAGCTGCCGGCCTGATACATGAATTCACCGTATTCCACAGCATAATCGACAGCATTCCCCTTTGTTGCTCTGTAAAGAGCAGCATCCTCATCTGAGGCCAAAGCGACAAGGTTTTTATTCAGTTTCAACCGTATAGCATACTTGCAGTCGTTGTCTTCCAGCGTCTCATAGAGTTCAGGAGCGGCAAAACCACTGTCTCCCCGAAGATAAAGCAGCAGAGACGGATGTTTGTCTCTGAACTCTTTCAGAAGCGGGAGCATGAACTGATCAGCATCTTTGCTGCAGTACTGGGTTCCATCGCGGAGCTCCGTTTTCAGAAGATCTCCTGTCAGGCCGTCATAACAGACGATAGGGTGATACCCGTGAGCCTGGTAATGGTAGTTAAAACCTTCTCCTTCCTGCTTTCCATAGGTTGCAAGCAGGGTGGAATCCAGATCGAACAGCATGTGCTCAGGCTTTTTGACAGAGTAGATGATATCTCTCATCCGCGATTCGATCAGATCAAACTGCTCAAGGGTGGTCTCATCCATCCGGTTATGGAACCTGGAGATAGTCGGCTGGGAAGCGAGTGAGCTTTTATCAAGGATCGCCCGGAAAACCGGATCTTTCCTCAGCTCATCCGCACAGTCATCCTCAAAGTATGCGGCTATGATCTGGTAGATCATCTGCATAAGGTTATCAGCATCTGTGTGATAGCGCATTGATGCCGGGTCTGTTGTCTTAAAGATTCTTTTCACCAGTTGTGTGAAGCCAATCCTGGCAGCGAATTCTTTGATGAGCAGAAGACCTGCATCGGATGAAAGGTCACCACCGTTGAAGTTTATTTTGATTTGCTTGTTGCTTTCGAGAGAATAGGTGTTTAGAATATCCATGAAGGGCTTCCTTTCTTGGTTTTGTTTGGATTCGACACCTAAATTTTACCAAGAGTGGGACCCTTTTTCTATTCACTTTTCAGATGAAAGCAAGAAGCTTCGTAAACATAGTAACTACGCGGTTTTCAGCCGCCTTCACCGCAACACGGTGAATAATTCAGGAATAATACTCGTTGCCTGTAAATTGTTGTAGAGCTGAAATATCATCATGATCAGCATGATGGAAATCCAGTATTTGCTTTTCAGGCAGCCTCTCAGCTGGTCTCTGGTCGAAACCGTGAGCAGTTCTTCACTCTGGCCGTCGGTCTCCTCTGTTACGCGCTCCCTCGTAAAATAGTACTCCAGCATCACAGCAGGCAGTGCAAGGATGGACAGAACGGACATGACCAGCATCCACTTGCCCTGGTCAATTCCGATAGCCGGAAGGACAAAGGTCGGAAAAATAAAGGAAACTACGATACCCGGAAGCAGAGAGATCCCCATGGACGCCAGAACAGCAAGTCCGTCACGCTGTTTGGAATTACGGGTGGAAAGCGGCACCATCAGATTATGTGAGATGTTATACATGGTGAACGCGATACTGAAGTAAAGATTGTAGCTGACGGTAACCCAAATGACCTGAACCGCGGTACTTGCTTTCGGTACGCTGAACAGTAGAATAGAAGATACGACCAGAAGCGGGCCGGAAAACAGAAGCCATGGACGGGCCTTTCCGTGGCGGGATTTTGTGTGGTCTATGATCCAGCCCATATAAAGGTTGGTTATGGCATCTACAATTTTTGAAAGAACCGGAAGAAGGGTCAGGAAAAGACCGCCCCACACGGGCGTCAGCTTCAGAACATCCGTATAGAACATGTTCAGATAGCTCTGTCCGGAAATATAAAACATGCTCATGACGAAAGCCGGTCCCAGCAGAAAGCCGAGCAGGCGTTCACTGTTCTGTACATTTGCAGATTTGATACGAGTGTCAAAAACTTTGCTTCCAAGAAGCCGGTCCGGTCTGAATACCATAATGCACCTCTCTAATAAAATATTTTTTCTATAATCTTTTCCGACCGATTATAGAATCCTTTGCATCTGATTAAATGATAGCAGGCAGGACGATGCAGACGTTATAATGATACTTCTTGATTTTTGTAATATTCTACGATAAAATCTGCAGGAGCAGGATAATGTTCGGTTTTTTCTATAAGGTTTAAGGAAGCGAGGTGCATGGCATCATGGCAGATTCCTATAAAAGCAGCTTTCGTTTCGGCGTGCCAGGCTATGATTTTTCTTCCGGCAGCCAGGTAAGCTTTCAGCAGGCTATGCAGCTGATCGACAGCCGCTATCAGGCTGAAAATGCTCTGCTGCAGGCAATCGCTTCCGGTGACGAAGATGCGACCATCCGCGCTTTTTATGACTATGAAAGCCTGATGAGTTCTCCCCTGCAGGAATCTTTCCCAACCTCTGCCGATCCTGTCCGTGACTTCAAGAATGCCGTTCTTGTAATGAATACCCTCTTCCGCAAAACGATAGAAGAGCAGCATGTCCATCCTATTTATATTCACGAAGCTTCCTCCCGTCTTGGTGCAGCCATCGAACAGGCAGAGAGTATGGAAGATCTTGCTGAACTGATTCGGGAAATGGTTTCCACCTACTGCCGTCTGGTGCGGGAATATTCCCTTTCGAACTACTCGTCACCCATCCGGCGCGCCATCCTCTATATCGACCTGAACCTGGGCACCCCGATTTCGACACGGGATATCGCCAGGGACCAGTTTCTGTCGCCCAATTATCTCTCCAGCCGCTTTAAGCAGGAGCTGGGCGTCAGCATCTCCGATTATCTGCTGGACCGGAGGATCAGGATGGCAAAGCGCTTCCTCAAGTCCTCCTCTCTTTCTATTCAGGAAATCGCCGCGCAGGTTGGCATTGAAGACGCCAGCTACTTCTCCAGGCAGTTCAGGCGGATCGTGGGAGTTTCCCCGCTTCAATATAAAAAGCAGCAGAGACAGGCGGCAAAGTGACAGGCACCTTGCCGCCTGAAATCATATGATTTTTATGCTCGTATCCGCGTGCATCCCGCCGCCTTCCACGCAGATTGTAATTTTTCCCGGTTCTCCTGCACGTACCACAGCCAGTGCCTGACCATGATAAGTCGTAAAGCTGCCCTCGTCATAACGCTCCTCCGTACAGGGAATCGCACTGCCGAAAGCCAGCAGTTCTCCGCCTTCCACACTCACATTGATTTTTGTGTCAGCGTTCGATTCGATCACGTCGTTTTTTCCCCGGATACTCACCGGAACATAGACGATCTCGCCGGGCCGGGCGCAGAGCTTTTCAGGCTGGATCTTAATGCTCAGTTCCCCTTCAGCACTATGCAGCTTTGCTCCGCCCAGTTCTTGTCCCTGCTTGTTATATACGACCGCGCAGAGGGTACCGGATGCATAGCGCACCGGGAAAATCGCTTTATATTCTTTCATTTTTTTCCGTCCGAGGCTGCGCCCGTTCAGCAGAAGCTCTGCCTCAGAAGCCTGGGCGTAAACTTCGACCAGGGTCTTCTTGCCCTCGCATCCCCTCCAGCTCCAGGAGAGGATGGCATTGCTTGCCCGCCAGACAGATTTGCTCACGCGCTTTTGGGGAAGGTTTAAAGGACGTACCGCAATCACCGGTTTTTTCTCCTTGCCCCATACCACGCCTGCGTATTTGCAGGAGCCATCCGGAATCCCGTTGATATCGATTACCCCCGCACCGGAGAGCAGCCACGGATAAGGGCGGTTAAAGGGAACGGACCCGTCGCAGCTCCAGGCGCCGATACCTGCCTCGCCCAGGTAATCCCAGCCTGCCCACATGAAATCTCCGATCAGGTAAGGATAAGTCTCAACCATTTTCCAGTTTTTGAAAATATCCTGGGCAAAGGTTTCGGATCCAAAGATCACACGATCCGGGTGCACCTTTCCCTCCAGCGGGTAACGCCCGGATGCATAGTTGTAGCCCGCAATGTCCAGCATATCCAGGAATGGGGAAGACAGCCTGTCCACTGCCCTGGAATTGCCCGCCTTGTTCATCGCTGTTCCGATAATGGATGCAATCATGTTAAAAAACAGGCTGGAATTCTGTACTTTTCCCCCGGCTTCCACACCGGTCTGTTTCTCCTGTCCGCCGTCCTGATAGATTCCCTTCCCTTTAGCGGCACGGGAGAGGATCATAAGATTGGTTCCGCAGGTAACGGGACGGCTGGAATCCAGCTGATGGATCAGATCGATCATCCCTTTTCCTGCCTTGAGACCTTCTTCACTTGCGGGTTCCGCGACCTCGTTTCCGATGGAATACAGGATCACGGAAGGATGATTGCGATCTTTTCTGACCATAGCCTGTGTATCCTGCTTCCAGTTTTTCCGGAAATCACATCCATAGTCGAAGGCTGTCTTGCGACTGAACCACATGTCGAAGCTCTCGTCCATGACATACATACCCAGCCTGTCGCAGGCATCCAGAAGGGCTTTAGAAGCTGGATTATGCGCGGACCGGACCGCGTTAAAGCCGTTTTCCTTCATAATCCGGATGCGGCGAAGCTCGCTTTCTTCATATTCTGCCGCGCCGAGAATGCCATTATCATGATGGATGCAGCCGCCGCGGAGCTGAGTCCTTACCCCATTGATCAGCAAGCCTTCTTTTGACCATTCAATCTTGCAGATACCGAAGGTTTCGACCACTTGGTCCTTCGGATCCATTTGGCTTTCGTGGTCCATTTTATCTTTTGAATCCTTGTGGTCTTTTTGATCCTTTTGATCTTTTGGGGTTTTGCCGACGCTGAGACAGCAGGAATACAGATGAGGGGTCTCCGCGCTCCAGAGCTTCGCTCCGGGAATTTCCAGTTCAGCACTGGTTCCATGCGCCTTCGCCAGACACTGCTCACCATCGAACACCTCAATTTCCGCATCGATCGGAGACTCTACTCTTATTCTTGGCGGAATTGCAGACAGTGTTGTGATCTTCACGCACTCCGGACGAAAACCCTCCATCTCACAGACATAGAGCCAGACCGGACGGTAAATGCCGCTGCCGGAATACCAGCGGGAATTGGGCAGCTTCGAGTTATCCGCGATAACATGAATGCAAACCTCCTCGCCCGGTTCCAGTCCTGGGAGTTCCACGAAAAAGCCGGTGTAGCCATATGCCTGAAAGGCAAGCTTTTTCCCATTGACCAGAACCGTCGCGTTTTTGTAGATTCCTTCAAATTCCAGGATCAGCTGCTTCTCTACCCATTCCGGCCGGATGGAAAATTTTTTCTCATAATGATAAATCCCGCCCGGAAAATAGGCATGTCCTGCATTGGAGAAAGCGTCACTGCGCTGTTCATGGATCATCGCGTCATGCGGAAGGGTAACGGCCTGCTTTTTCGGAGAATCTTCCTCTTTCCAGAACGTCCACTCCTTCGTAAACAAAAATTTTTCCATACAAATAAGCTCCTTTCCAAACCCGGCATCCTTTTATGAAAAACATACCAAGCCGGACAAGAGCTTTACCATAAGGAAGCTGTCTGGTTTTTGTATTATTCTACGGTATTTATGCAAAATATAGGCTCAATCTCCTTCTATCCCATTTTCGGACTATACAGCAGATCGTTCCTGCAAGTGTAATATCTCAGTCAATTTCGCTTCGATGGAATTGCACCCGGACGTGCAGCGCGAAGCACCAGCCAATGCACGTCGATGACATCCGCCGGAAACTCCATCAGCCACCTGTGCGAGGCCTATTTTGCAGAGCACGGCGCCCCGCTGAATGTGGTCGGCCGCTCCCGCCCCGCGTCCATCCTGGGTGCGGTCGAGGCCGGCCGCGGCATCGCCCTGGCCACCAAGCTGCAGGCGCGCTTTTTCGATATCCGCCATGTCCGCATGCTGCCCCTCCGCCCGCCCCTCATGGCCCCGCTCGGCATCCTCGTGCGCAGCGATCATCAGAATGACGCCGTCTTCCTGGACCTGGTCCGGCAGATCAGTTACTGTTCACACCTTCGGTGTTCCAGTAACAGCATGTGCGCGATTCGATGTACCGCTGCGCGGTACGCGCGCACATGATTGTGCACGATGTACATTTTCATACGCCCTTCGCAGCCAGTGCGAAGGGCTGTGAATAGTAACGCAGATCATGCAGGATACGGCGGAAAATGAAAAAAATCTGGACGGCGCACAGGAAAATCATATATAGTAGTCGCAGGATCAAGGATGGCCGCCGGAAGAGCTGTGAATAGCCTTCCGGTGGTCTTTCTTCAATTGGCGAAGACACCGGTCCTGCGCCCCTTGCACAGTTCCGTCGCAGAAAGGACCCCTATGACAGCAGCTTCATTTCACCTGACACCAGTCATGTTCCTGATCGTCTGCCCCCTCCTCTTTCTGGCCGGGCTTGTCGACTCGATCGCGGGCGGCGGCGGACTGATCTCCCTGCCAGCCTACATGGTCACCGGCATGCCGATCCATTTCTGCATCGCTACCAACAAGCTGTCCTCCACCTGCGGAACGACCGTGGCAACGGCACGGTTCATCAAAAACCGCCTGGTCAGCCTGAAGCTCTCGATTCCTTCCGTCGCCGCCGGCATCATCGGATCCACGGTCGGCTCCCATGTCTCGCTGATGATGCAGGAGGAACTGATCCGGCGGATCCTGCTGTTCGTTCTTCCGGCGGCTGCCTTCTTTGTGCTCAACCGCCGCATCTTCAAGGACAATCCGGAGGAGGACGATGGGGGCCGCCTCAGCAGGCGCACCTATCTGGTGGCTGCCCTGGCGGCCCTCCTCATCGGCTTTTACGACGGCATGTACGGGCCCGGAACAGGAACCTTCCTCATCATCGCCTTCACGGTCTTCGCAAAGATGTCCATCCGCCGGGCCAACGCCCAGGCCAAGGTCATCAATCTCACGACCAACATAACCGCCCTTACAGTCTTCCTGATCAATGGGCAGGCGGTCATCCCGCTTGGCCTTGCCGGCGCCGCCTCCAGCATCGCCGGAAACTTCATCGGCTCAGGACTTGTCATGAAGTCCGGTGCCAGGATCGTCCGGCCCATCCTGCTCGTCGTCCTGGCTCTTCTGTTTATCCGGATCGTCACAGGGCAGTAGAGCGGACACGGAGCGTCACAGGACAGCAGAGCTGCCTATTCATCCGGCCTCCTTCGCCTTCTCCTCCAGTGTTCTTTCGAGGGATTGGAAAGCAGGAAGGAAACTGTCACGGATCAGAATGATCAGTTCATCGATCTCCTCCTCGTTATAGATATGGACCGAGGTATTCCGCTTCTTCAGGATAAGAAGCCAGACCTGTTCATCTGAGACGAACCCCACCTGGTACGCCAGCTGCAGAATCTCTCTGGGTGATCCGGTCTCCGCCCCCGATACCCCATGAAGTCTGAGGACTTCATGCATTGCCTTCCATGCAAGCTCAAATGTCAGATTGAACTGACCCACGATTCCGGTCCGGTAGATCACATCGTCATCCGCTTTCGTAAAATCCGCCTTCGCCAGAATTTCCAGGCAGTTTCTGAAGTTATCGATCTTTTTCATAAATGACTGCTCCGTCCCTTCTGATCTCTGAGGCAAGCTCATCCGATATGCCGCGGTCCATTTCCACCAGGTCAAATAAAAGCAGCGTATGTGCATGTTCCCTGATGTTCCAGTAAAAGCGGTCGAAATCTCCTCCGCTCACCGCCAGATCGATGTCACTGCGCTCCCTGCTGGTTCCTCTTGCTCTTGAACCAAAAAGAACCACCCTGTCGACCCCGGCGTCCTCCGCAAACCTCCGGATGTCCGCAAGCACCCGGTCCGGAACATTCACCGCCATAGCAGCCGCCCCTTTCTTCACGATGTTTTTCCTTTCACTTCATCAGGCAAAAAAGCGCCCTCATATCTGCATCTTTTTCGATCATGAGGCTGTCTCCGCCCTCTCCTTCTTCCGCTTCACGTACCAGTTCACGAACAGAGTGATGTTGCGCATCAGCGACTCCTCCGCGAAGGCGAAGACGAAGACCAGGGCCAGGCACTGGATGGAGATGGTCGTAATAGAGAACAGTTCCGAGAGGAAATAAGCGCCCATGCAGAATCCGGCTACGCAGAGGATAAAGATCCACGTGCGGTAGCGGTTCATGGGTTTGCACAGCTTCCACAGGATCATGAAGCCGGCCGCCGAGAGCAGGAAACAGCTGGCGACACTCACATCATTCTCCGGGATATGGAACATGTCCCCGAACAGGACCATGCCCGCGATCGTGAAGAAGCTGGTCAGAGCCGCAGGGATGGAGTTTCTGAAGACGACCGACAGGAAATGACCCTCCTGTTTTTTCTCATTCTTCTCCATAGCCAGCAGAAAAGCCGGAATCCCGATGTTGAACATGGAGACCAGGGAGATCTGCGATGGCTTCAGCGGGTAGGTCATAAAATGAATGATCGAGAACACGGCCAGCAGGAAGGAGAACAGGTTCTTGTACAGGAACAGGGAGGCCGACCGGGTGATGTTGTTGATGACCTGCCGTCCCTCTCCGATGATCTGCTTCATGTGGGAGAAATCGGAATCCAGCAGAACCACCTGGGCCACCTGCATGGCGGCCTCGCTGCCGGCGCCGATTGACTGTGTCCTGGGGAGCTGCCTCTTGACCCTCTGTCGTCTGAGAATCCTCGGCCTTGGAATCCGCAGCCTGGGAAGTCGCAGCCCGGGAATCCGCAGCCTGGGAATTCGCAGACTGGGGATCCGCAGACTGGGGATCCTCAGCCTTGCCTCCCGTCCCCTCCAGCAGCCACTCCTCTCTCACCGGAAATGTCCGGAGGATCTTCCTGATCTCGCTCTCAGACGGCGCAGACTTTCCCTTCCGGATCTGCCGGACATGCATCTCAGAACAATGCAGGATCTGGGCCAGCGTCACATCGAGGACCTGGAACTGGTCTGCGATTGCCCCAAGCTTTCCAGACCACCCTCTGTTCTGTTCTTCTCTGCTCTGCTCTTCCCTGCTCTGCGCTTCTCTTTTCTGTTCTTCTCTGCCCTGCTCTTCTCTGTTCTGTTCTTCTCTGCTGCCCTCGCCCATGCGTAATGTCCCCGGAAATTGGAGAGAATAGACATTAGGATGCTCCCCTTTCGAAGAGCATCCTATAGATAAAGTAGATAAGGATCCGTCAGGCTTTCCCTGATCTTTCTGCTGATCGCTTAGCTTTCAGCTTTTTACAGAGTGCCTGACATTCAGCTGTCCGGCCCTCTGTTTTTTCACTCTGCTTTTTACTCAACGTACTTCTTCCGGCCGAAGATCCCGAAGCTTCCCGCTGCCGCCAGGCAGATCAGGGACAGGATGGTCAGAGTCATCGCCGTGGTGGAACCGGTGGACGGAAGGTGGACAATCAGCTGGTTAGTCATAGACACGGTCGCGCCGGTGTAGTTCTTGTTCTTGTCCTTCTTGTCCGTAATCGCGCTTACCCAGTTCTTCGCATTACCGTTCGAAGCGCCCTCGTAGTGTACCCAGTAGGAATTCGATGTATTGCTCTTCGAATCGTACGTTGTAGTACCGCCATCTGCTGCCGCGTTTCCGGAGGTGGAGCTTGCCTCAACGACCCGGTATACATAGACGCCCTTCGATGCATCGTTATCCGGATTGACCTTCAGGCCTTCAAATGTATGGGTCCAGGAATCGGTCTCTCCTTTTTTCGGTGTCCAGATGTACCAGCCATCTGCACCGACTTCCGCAGGATCCGTTACCGGAGTCCATTCTGCATCAGATGGAATCTTCTCAGGAATTTCATAGGTGTAATTTCCGTTCTCATCCTTGACAAAGTTGCCATCTGAATCCTTCTTGGGTGCAATGACCGTCCTCTCCAGCCTGATTCTAATCTGCTTTGGCAGGGCAGTAGCATCCGTCCCGGAGAATGCTTTCTTCACCTTGATGGAAGTGGACACCACTCTGGTATTGACCAGAGTCGTTGTCCCGGAGGCGTCGATCGTCCCATTCTTGACCTCGTAGGTGGTTCCATTGACCTTGACCAGATTGCCCTCTTCCGCAACCTTCGGGTAGGCGATTCCAACAGCATCGGTTCCGTTCGTGTATGGAACTCCCTTATCATCAATCAGGACCTCCCGTACGGTATAGACCCATTCACCGTTCGAACCGTCCGTCCCGCTGACATACTTCGGAAGCTCGTCGACTGTCGCTTTCCACTCATTATCGTGATTCAGCTCTATACAGTACTTCGAAATCGTATCCGTACCACTCGCATTGACCGGATAGACTTCTTCCGTACTCGTATTTTGGGAAGAATGGCGGGTAACCATCGCGTAAACCTTCGCGCTCGAGGACGTAATAGATTCCGTGATATCATTTCCATTCTCGATAAACTGCTTCTTGACGGTCAGGACTTTTCTCGGAGTGAAGTTGAACTCCACCTTCATGTTGGATTCCCACTGACCACGTTCCATGTAGTAGAGGGTCAGGGTATGCATGCCGGTTCCGAGGCCGCTGATCAGAGTCGAAAGGTCTTCGGTCTTTCCTTGTCCGTTCGGAGTAGTTCCGATCGCGTATTCATTGCTTCCCGGGCTGACCTTGACACCGCTCACGAAAGAACTATGAGCCGGTACCGTCTTCGTATAATTGCCGCCTGACTTTGTGAAGTATTTGTATGTATATGTAGTATCCTTACTGAAGTTGATGCATCCGCTCACGCGTCCGTGATCGCCGCCAAGATCCAGCGCCAGCTGTCCGTCGATGAAGACCCAGACATCGTCATCTCCTGAAAATGTGAATGCCTGCGGCGCTTTGTTTCCGTTTCTGTCGATCAGGTTTCCGTCTTCTGTGATGGAGAAGGGAACCTCCAGCTTGCATCCGAAGCCGTAGTTGTACTGCATTGCGCTTGGGCCGTTTACGGATGTGCTGTTCAGCGGGAAGAAGCCGTATTCGTTGGATACTCCGTCTTTGCCTCTTGTACCGGTTGCATCCGTGTTCTTCGACCATGCCTGATTTCCGGTATTCAGCAGATAGCCATTCTCCATATGGAGAGTGGTCGTTGCGCTGTCAAAACCGTAGTAATAAATCCCGTTGTTATCCCTGTCGTATCGGGTGAACGGGAAGGACACGTTGTTGTAGACCTTGCCGAGGACCGAATTCTTGCTGTTGTTTCCGCTCAGGAAACTAGAATTGAAGAACAGTGAGCTGCTTTCCCAAAGTCCCTGAGCCGCCATATCGTACTTACGGTTCGAATCATCACCGTTACCATTCATATCCTTGGTCGAGTTATTCACTGCGAAGAAGGTATTAATATTATTTGATCCGTAGAGGCCAAGGGATGCTGAGACGCCGCTGCTGATGTATTGATTCCCCCATTTGTCGATGGTCGGCTGGAAGTGTCCGGTATACATCGGATACTTCTCGTCCTTTGCTTCGTAGGCATCGCTAAGCGCCTGGTCAAACTGGCGGAAGGTCGCGTAGCAGCGGGATGATCCGCTGGCGTTGTTGTCGGTGGACGAAAGGTTGGTCGACCGGTTCAGACCGCTCAGCTCGACGTCCGAGTAGTAGTCGTAGAAGGTGGAGTTTGCCCAGTAGACATCGTCGCCGGACTTTCCTCCGGAAGTGCCAGGATTGGTGCTGGTGCCCGCATTGTCCAGTGACTTGCTGTAATCCGGAGCGCCTGCGTTTCCATCGACAAACTTGATACTTCCGCTCGTTGTTACTTTGCTCAGATTCTGCGTCCGCTCTTTCTCCGGATCACGAACGGTGTAGGCCTTATCCCAGTAGCCGAAGCGGTTCTTCTGTGTGCCCCAGTAGACTTTGAAATCGCCGCCGTCCGCATAGAAGCAGGCACCCTTGATATCCGTCGGAATGGTAGCCTTGATCGTAGCATTGGCAGATGTAATATAGCCTAACGCCTCCTTGGTCGCTGCAAACTGGACCTTGGTTGCGTCACTCGGTTTCAGGGAAAGCGGAATCTCATAGGTATACTTGTAGGTATGGCCATTCACCGTTACTGTCTTGAGCGTAGTTCCAAGAATCTTGACGCAGCCACCGTCAACGGTGTACTGCCCGTTTACAGAAGATGCCGTAATATTTTTCTTATTGCCATTGTCATCATAGAATGCGACCCACAGATCTCCATTGGCCGCTGACGCATTCGCCTCGTAGGGAATTGCGTTATTGGAGAGACTGTCTCCTGCCTGATTCACTCTGGAGAAGGTAGCGTCATAATAGATCGAGTCTTTCGATGCCGGGTTGCTGGCAACCGCAACTGTGGCGGTGAGAGTCTGGACAACCGTCTCGCCGTTCTTCAAAGTGACTGTGACAGTTGCTCTTCCATCGGTCGGAAGGTTCTCGTTTTCGACTGCCTTGACCGTTGCAGATAAAGCCTTTCCTGTCTCATCTGACGGAGTCAGCGTGACATTGTCATTAAACGCAGTTTTCTCCGCATCCGAATATGCGGTGCTGGAGTCCTCCGGATCAGCCTGGCTATTCATGGTCATGGCCCAGTTAATAGAGTCGTACTGTACTCCTGATCCCACCTGAAGGTTCATGTCCATAGATGCCTGACTGTCCTGGGTAAGGTCCAGGGAGATCTCTGTCGGATCAAGCACTGCGGAAGCAACCTGGATCGTAACCGGTTCTGACGTGACGGTCTTCGACGAATCCGCATTGTCAACTGCAGATACCGTAACCGTTGCGGTTCCTGTCTTCAGGCCGGTCACCTGGACCTCCGGGGTCGATGTCGTAAGGGGCGATACCGGAGTCGGCGCTGCTGCAGGTGTATCATCCGACTGGGTCTTAGCGGATTCTTCCGCCTTCACTCCGACGCCACCCGCACTGACCTGCCGGTCATTGCTGTCCTGACTGATCAGACTGGAAGGTGTTTCTTCCTGATCATCCATAAGAACGGAGGAAGCCGGTTTCGCAGAGACGGTAGTATCCGTTGTAATCTGGTCCGTCTCCTCCGCCGATAACGTGAGGACATCTGCTCCGGAGGTAATGTTCCATGTATACTGTACGCTGTCGGTGTATTCCGGGTCCGCAACCACGCTCAGGGTCTCCGAGTCTCCCACAAGGATCAGTGCCTGATCGGCTGCAATTGTAAGGACCGTGTGTTTCGCCTCGACCGTCAGATTGATGGTCCTGGTAATCGTACTTGAACCACTCGAAGCAGTCAGTGTGATCGTTGCAGTGCCGCTCGCCGCAGTTCCTGCAGCATAGACGACAACACCTGTTCCGGAATCGGCACTCATGGTGAGGCCGACATACTCTGCTCCAGCGGAATCCTTCGCCTTCGACCAGGAATAGGTATAATCTTTGAAGTCATAGCCTGGATCAAGAGCCAGGCTCATAGATGTTCCAGCAGTCAGTGTGACCGGTACCGTGACAGAATTTTCAGATGTCAGATCCACGGTCGATCCGCCGGCATTAAGAGTAAGGCCAGTCTTATATGGAGTTTTGCTGAATTCGCCATAATAGGTCTTATTGTTGTCAATATAATCGTGGCCACCCCAGGACAGGAGCATTCCCTTGCACTCACCGATCTTCCCCAAAAGAGTCGTGCGATAATATTTGTTGCTTGCATCATCCAATGTCGACCAATCATTGGAGATGGACAGCATAAACTGATCGTTCGATGCAAAGTTGCTGGTGTTGGAAACATCCCACCAGACCAGATTGCCATCCCTTCCGGTATAACTATGGAAGTAAGCATTCTGATTGGACTGCCCATTTGCCTTGGTATAGTTGTAGAGGTAGATATTGTTAGCATTCTTCCAATTCGGGATCGAATTGTTTGCGTTCATGTTCGACAGATCCAGGAAGATATAGTTTCCGACCTGGCTTGCAGCCGGAGCCTTTCTGACAGTCTGTCGTCTGATCGGCCGGACCGGTTTCGCCTCCGTTTCGGTTTCTGTCTCGGTCTCATCGACAAGCTCGGTTTCCGACTCCGTCTCATCGACAAGCTCGGCCTCCGTTTCTGTTTCATCGACAGCTTCGGTCTCTGCTGCCTTCTCGGTTTCGGATGCTTTCTCCGTGTCTTCAGCTGTCTCGGTCTCGGGTTCTGTGCTGATGGCGGCGTCAGTCTCTGTGGTCTCTGCCACAGCATCAGTGATTTCGGCTGCAGTTTCGCCCTGCGTCTCTGCTGTTTCAGTCGCAATTTCACTCTGCGTCTCTGTCGTTTCAGTCGCAGTTTCACTCTGTGTCTCGTCAGTCTCAGCTGCTGTCTCGCTCTCTTCGGTCTCCTCTGCGTCGAGTCTCTCCGCCATGGGTCTGCGATAGGCATTGCCGTTTGCGTCTTCGAAGTGTTCGGCGTTGACGTAGAATGCCTGTGTTCCTGCCTTCTGGATCTCGAGGGCTTTCCAGATCATGTCGCCGCCTTGCAGGCCAGCCAGGGTGGCTTCGTCTTTGGTCAGGGGTACGCCTACGACGTAATTCTTGTCGTCAGAAACCTTGATGACCATAGTGCGATGGCGGCCGTTTGTTGCGACGCCTTGCGGATATCCGGCCTCGTCAAGCTCGGTGCCTTCTGTCAGGTCCGGGTCGTCTGCAAAGTAGGCAAATGTGACATAGTCCCAGGACTGCGGAATCTGGGCAGAGTAGATCTCGCCGCCCTTTGCGTCCTTCAGGCCGGTATCAGTCATCTTGATTTCTTCGAACCGGTAGGAAAGGTCCGCCGAAGATGCGTCGGAATTCTCAGAATCAGAGGAATCCTCGGAAGAGACGGAGGAAGCATCATTTCCATAGAGGGTGTAAGGATGATCGGTGTCGGCTTCTTCCAGATGCTGCACCCAGAAGTCCGCTTCATCCCCATCCTTATTTTCATTCCAGACCTGCAGGTCTTCGTAGGAGTTGCGGTTGACCAGGTAGATATCGCGGGTCTCGTCGTCGAGGTAAGGGTTGACCGCGCCTGCCTCTTCCATCTCAGATTCGGAAGTGACCGTGCCAAAGAGATCGTCAGTGGATGCAGCGGAATCGACAGAGTCCGCTGCGGCATCCGGTGTGCCGGCGCCATCCTCAGCAGTCTCCCCGTCCCCCTGATCCGTACTGATCAGAGAAGACTCCACCGAGCCTCCGTCATTTTCCACAAGGCCTTCCGCCTCAGTCCCCGCCGCAGTGCTGCCTGCACCGACCAGCTCGATGGCTCCGCTCCCGGACCCGTCCCCGATCACGAGGGTGTCTTCGGCAAATGCGGTGTATGGCATCACGGTCGTGAAGACCATGAGCATTGCCAGAAATGTGCTCATCACGCGATGAGACACCGGCCTTCTCCGCCCTCCTGCCTTCCTGTTCAAATTCTTCTGAGATCTCTGGTCGTTCATTTCCACAGTCCTCTTTCTTCCCTCAGGGCCCCGGCTCCCGCCTCAGCCCTTCACCACTTTTTCTATCTTCTTTCCAGTCGCCCCGGAGGGCTTCTGTCCAAAACCTCTTCGCTTCCCTGAAGGGAGCCGTCCCTGCCTGTGGTGCGACGCTTTCCTCTCACAGGGAGGCGTCCCCTTCCCGCTGCGCGCTTTCGTTCACAGGGAGGCGCCCCTGCCCGCAGCGCGACGCATTTTCGCTAAGGAGCGCGCGGGCAGGACGCCGACCGTCCGAAAGATCAGCCCCCTCGCGGGCAGGACGCCGACCGTCCGAAAGATCAGCTCCCGCGCGGGCAGGGCGCCGACCGTCCGCTCGATCAGAAGCCCCTGCGGGCGCTCAGTCCTTCTCTTTTCTCCTGCTCGACACGATTCCGATGATCATGATCCCGGAAATGAGTGCCAGCCCGACGTAGTTTCCGATCGGGTTTTCGTCGCCGGTCTTGGCCGGATTCGTGCTCAGCTGCGTGCCCGGTGTGGTGCTCGGATTGGTCGGCGGCGTCGTCTGCGGCGTCGTCTCCGTCGGCGGCGGTGTGGTCTCTGTCTCCGTCTCCGGCACAGTCTTCGGATAAGCGTCGACGACGCTGGTCCAGCTTCCGTCACTCTCGCCCTTCGGCACGCACACCATGAAGGGCACCAGCGGCGTGAATCCTTTCACCTGGCCCGTCTGCCGCACCAGATACATTCCCTCTTCGCTGAGGGAAAATGAAACCCTTCCTTCTGCGTCGGTGATGCCGGTCTCCCCGTCGGTGACGTCTGTGAAGAGCAGGGCCAGGGCATTGGACTGCTCCGTCGTCATGCCGTCGAAAATGTTTGCGGTCTCATCGACCTCCTGGCTCTGCCGGTACTGGTCCTCGATCGCGGCATATTCGTCAAGCATCGTGTAAGTCTGCGTCTCCCGGTCCAGGGAAGCGATCTGCGTGACCATGATCTCCGCCCCCGGCTCCGGCGTCTCCTTCTCGGTGTATGAGTCCTTGGCGAAGACCGTGAGGTTGAGGGTCCCGGCCGACTCCGCGGCTTCCTTTGTCCGAACCACCGCCTCGGTCGTAACCGATGCCGCCGGCAGGGTCTCAGACGGAAGCGCTTCAGATGTCCCGGCGGCTGATGCTGCTCCGGCTGTCAGGGTCTCAGATGATGCCGCTCCGGCTGTCAGGCCTCCGGCCGGCAGGACCGCCCCGGACGTCGAAGCCATGGCCGGGACGCTGCCCATCAGGCTGAGCCCACAAGCCGCAGCCAGCGCCGCCGCCCTTATTTTCCTCAATCCCTTCGTCCTCACGGCCTTCTCAGGCCCATTGACTGCACATGACTTTGGCTTCATTTACTCTTCCCTCTCCTGAGCACGGCCGCTTCCCCCGGACCGATCGCCATTTTCCCAAACGGTCCCTCAAAGCCCGCCGCACAAACTGCCGACTGGTTGCTCTATTTAAAAGTAAAAACCTGCTGTCCTCTGAAAAATGAATCTCTGCGGGTCTTTTCTCTGCTCACGCGCCCGGCGGCTTCTGCGCCATTCACGCGCCCGCCTCGCCCGGAGGCTTCTGCGCCATTCACGCGCCCGCCCCGCCCGGCGGCTTTTGCGCCATTCACGCGCCCGGCGGCTTCTCTGCTGCCCTCTTCGCGATCGCGGCATCGATGTCCGCCTTCTGCTTTTCCTCGGCTTCCTTCTTCTTCCGCTTTGCCAGCACCTTCCTGTCATACTCTCTGTCGCTCTTCTTCAGCCGCTTCATATAGAGGATGAACAGGATGATAAATAAAGTTCCGACGCCGACCCGGATCCAGGACCGCTCGTCCATGATCGAGGTGGCGACATTTGTCGTCTCAGCTTCCTTCTCTTGAGCTTCTTCATACGGGATCCGAGACCCCCGGACCAGAAGCCGCTGAGTGTTGACGCCATAAGGCGTACATGTCAGCAATGTGACCAGGTCCTTGTCCGGCTCCAGCTTCAGGCCAGTGACATCATCCGGCTCACAGACCGTGATCTTGTCCACTTCATAAGCTAATGTCTTATCCAGAATGTGAAGGTAAAAAACATCTCCCTTCTTCATCTGGTCCAGATCTGTAAAAAGCCTCGCTCCAGCAAGACCACGATGGGCCGCCAGAGAGGCATGCGTTCCTTCTCCCCCGATGGGAAGACTGGTTCCCTCTACATGACCGCACCCCTGGGAAAGGGCTTCCTCGCCAATCCCGTGGTAGATGGCCACTGTCAGCGAGATCTTCGGAATCTCCAGACTCCCCATAATATAATCGCCGTTCGGATTGAGCAGCTGATCGTAGGGGTGCTTCAATATATACTGCTCAGACTGGGTAAATGCATCTTTGATGTAGTTTTCCTTATGCTGAGCGTTGTAGTCTTCTGCCGCTTTCCAGATGGCATCCATCTCGGATGTATCGATCTCCTCCACCGTCGCGGTGTAATCCGACATCAGAAGAGAATTGCGGTACTGGTTCCAGAGATTGGAAATCACCGGATACAGGAACATCGTTAAACCAATGATGAAGACAAGGCGAAGAAAAAAATATTTCAGATAATGCTTCGGCAGTTCATTTTTCGCCTTCGTCTTTTTACTCATGTTTCCTTTATCCGCATCTGTTCCGATTCTCTGAATAAATCACTTCTGAAAAATGAGCTATGCAGAAAATCAGAAAACCAACAAGACAACTGCATCTGGCACCTGAACCCGCACGGATGGCCCTGAATGTTTCCATCCAGAACCTCCGTGCGGGAAACCTTCACCAGAAGATATTCACAGGCTGAAGAAATGTTTTGATTCAAATTGATGATTCACATTTGATCCGCCCGCGACTGATTCCGCCTTACAATTACTCAGCGATCTTCTTCTTGCGGGAAGCTGCCATAACCGTAACCATGACTGCGACGCCAGCGATGGTCAGGATCAGAGCGCTGCGAGCACCAGTGGACGGAAGGCCGTTGACCGGGGTATCGGTGACGGTAAGGGTATAAGTATCACTTTCCTTAGCAACACTTCCAGATGTGCCAGTGGTCTTCTCCTGTCCATCCTCACCAACCTGCTTAATCTCATATCCTGTGATCTCAGTATGATTGGTATCCCAGGTCGGAATCACATGGATGTAGAAGTCTTCGGTATTGACAGAGTACTTTGTTGTACCCTTCGTTGGTGCCGTAACCTCTTTGATCTTGTAATAGCCCTCATCAAGACCAGTAAAGTGAACAAGGCCATCGGCACCAGAAGCTGTTGACTCCTGGGTATTAATAGTTAATGCGTGATCATCATCAGCAGTCATGTCAGCAAGCTTGCCGCCGGTAAGCTTCTGTCTGGTCAGCGAGAATGTTGCACCGGAAAGGACAGAATTGTCTGCGGCATCGGTCTTCTTGACATCAACCTTGAAGGAATAGTCTGTAGTCTTGCTCGTCTTCGTTGTGGTGTTAGTGTCAGTTGTGTTCTTGTAGGTATAGGTAAGCTGGACGTTGTTTTCCTGCTTCTCCTCGTAGATCTTCGGAGCATTGAGGACCGCACTGTAGGTAACAGTAACGTTGCTTGCCGGATACATCAGAAGGGTATTCTTTGTGAACGTAATCTTGAAGTCCTCATCCGTATCAGCAGTTGCTGTAGCCGAGAAAGCAGTTGTTGCTGTATATGCAGCGTCACTGTCATAGCTTCCATATGTGACTGTGTAATCTGTACCAGCAGCAAGCTGAGTAGTACCTGCATATACAACGATATTGCTCGGATGTCCGAACGCTTCATCCTGGTTATCGTCAAGAGTAAAGGTAATCGTATCAAGATTCGTGTATCCGCGGTAATCCGGGAACTTTGTCTTAATCTTGAAGTCAGAAGTATCACCCTTCTGAAGGTCCTCTCCCTTCACTTCTGAAGCCGGGGTATCTGTAGCACCATCTGAGTCCTTGTTCGTAATCACCTTGTCAAGAGTTACGGTTGAGCTTTTTGCGTAAGCCTTGGCAGTGATCGTTGTGGTTGTGTTTGTAATCTTATTCGTATCAAAGCTATCCGTTGCTTTGATTGTTGCTCCTGTAACAGCTTCATGATCATCCACAGAAACAGACAGGAACATAGGATTGTAGATAACCGGATCAGTGTCATTCGCTGCCGGAATTACCATGGCAAGATAAACACCCGGCGTAACGCTCTTAGCAAACTTTCCTGTACTATCTGCTACAGTACCAGCATCTGCAGTAAGAGTTGAAGCGTTCGCCAGTTTTACAAGTTCAGGAAGATCCACACTAAGATTGGCACCGCTCTTATCGATGGATACAGTGTTGCCTGCTTCATCAACCTTTTTCCAGCCATCCCACTGCTGATTAGCATTTTTCGAAGGCTCAACAATTTTGTACAGGTAAACGGTATCTCCGCTCTTCAGTCCTGTAATGCTCACTTCTGCAGTATCGGTAATTGCCGCCATCGCCGTGACCGAAGTCATCCCAATAGTTCCCGCGACCGGTGCTACAGCCATTGCCGAAGCAGCGATCAGTGCTGCCATCTTCTTAGCAGCGATCTTCATTGAATCTCTCATGCTCTCTCTCCTCCTTGTGAGTTTTCAGCATGCGGGCCGGCCGGAAATCCATATTCCCGAGGGCGGGCCCTGTTTGTGAGTGCCGTGCCTGGTTTATTGCTCCATGCTGTGGACATGACAGAATCGCGGAGAAGGCCTCCTTACGATGGGGAGATCAATGAAGTACTGATCGTGTCATCTGGATGATGACGCTCATCTCCCCGAGCCTGTCCTGTCCACATCGGGCTTTTCGCCAGACGTGTGACTGCCGTCGCCCCATACCCCTTATTAATTCCCGCAAAGTCTGTCTGAAGGTTTTCAGGGTGACTTTATCAAGAGGAACCGCATTCTTTCCTTTTTGAGAACCAAGTCTTTGAAGACTGAGTCCTCTCAAGAAAGCCTGCGCCTCCCTATGACCGATAAAATGAATGCTGTCCGGCTTCTGCTGTCTGCGGCGGGTTTTACTGGTACCGATTCCGCTCATCTGTCTGTGTCCCTGCACCGGACGGGCAAATAAAAAATCCTCACTGCGTAAAAAAGGGCAGGCAAGACCTTATCGTCTTCCCGCTTCGCCTGATGAGGACTTGTAGTGGGGATATGAATCAGAAACAGAGATCACGCCATCGAAAACACGCAGCGCAAGGGCATCTTTCGAAACTCTATTCATAAAGTCTGCCCCCTTTCGCCTTTGATGCAGGATCCGATATGTTGCGTACGACAGACTTCCATTTCTTTTCGTCTTGTTTCGCTGAATTCATCCTTCATGAAACAAAACAATCAGCCGCACCGCAAAATATTTCTGGTTCCGGTCGCACTCCCCTGAAAAAAGCTAATAGTATTGTAATCTCCTATTTAGATTTCGGCAATATGTGATTCTGCACATTTTTAATTTCATTTATTTGTGCATGTTGACAGGAAATTATTTTCGGAAATTTCCGAGTAGAAGGATTTTATAGCAGAAAGGAAGGGGGCCGCCCTCGGCCGTACCGGGCGCAGGCCGTCGGCGTGAAGGAAAGCCCCTCTGCAGAGAGGAAACTCATTTTCTCAGCCAGACCGGGCGCAGGCGGTCAGCGTGAAGGGAAAGACCCCTGCAGAGAGGGAAATCATTTTCTCACCCGAAGAGGGCGTAGGCGAGCAGAGTGAAGACCGCGCTGATCAGGCAGGGCACCAGGTTCATGCGGATGATCTGTCCTTCGTGGCCGGCCGCGCCTGCGGTCGATGAGACGGCCAGGACGTTGTGGATGCAGATCATATTGCCGAGGGCGCCGCCGGCCATCTGAAGGCCCAGGATCGAAGCCGTGCTGATGCCGAGCTGGAGGGCGGTCTCGAACTCGAGCGGCCCGAACAGAATACCGGACACGGTGCAGGAGCCGGACACGAAGGCCCCGAAGATGCCGAGCAGGGGGCAGATGACCGGGAAGTTCTTCCCGATGGCTCCGACGCAGAATGTGGAGATGACCGACAGCATGCCGTCAAGACCAGATGCATTTTCCGAGGAGTGGGTCATGATCTGGACCATGGCCATGCCGCAGATCAGGGGGACGGCAATCTTGAGGAGCTGCCTGCCTGTCTGGGCAAAAACACCTGCCGCCTGACGGCCGGAGAGTTTCTTCCGGTTCAGGACCATGACGCAGAGAGCGGTCGGGATGAAGGGAAGGATGCCGGGGTTGAAGAGCGGGGCGATGGAGTAGTCCATGCCCTCCACGCCGAGGATGGCCTGCTTCCCCAGGGTCAGCGACGACAGGATCTGACGGATGCCGAAGCCGGAGATGCGGGTGACCAGGAGGGTCAGGGCGATGGCCAGGTAGGGAAGCCAGGCCAGAAGGAGGCTGCGGCTGGAATCTGCGCATGCCTGACCGCCCGCAGACCGGGAGATGCCGCGGCTGGAATCTGCACATGCCTGACCGCCCGCAGACCGGGAAGCGCTGCGGCTGGAATCTGCGCATGCCTGACCGCCCGCAGACCGGGAAGCGCTGCGGCTGGAATCTGCACATGCCTGACCGCCCGCAGCCCCAGGGCAGACGCCGGAAGACGCAGAGCCTGTTCCGGAATGCGCAGGCATGGACGTCCCTTTGCCCGGATCAGCGGCAGGTTCTTTCTCCCCTGCCCCCTGAATCCGCCACACGTACCCGGGCACGAGAAAGCCCTTCCTTGTCGCGAGCACAACCAGGACCAGAGCGATGGCCGAGCTGAGGATGGAGGTGAATTCCGGCCCCGTAAGCAGGCCGATCAGGAGGTAGGGAAGGAGAAAGCATCCCCCGGCAAACAGGCAGTAAGGGACCATCTCCACGATACGGCGGAGACGTTCATTTTTCTCATAGAACAGGACGAGGACGGTGACGATCAGGACCGGGACGACGAGGGCGTTCAGCGAGAGGTAGAGGACGGTCCTGGCGGTGACAGCGGATGTGAAAGACCCCGCGCTGACATTTGCCGCCGAAAGACGGGCGGACAGGTTGACGATGTTGCTCTTGAGGGGTGTTCCCGCCGCGGCAAATGGAACCGGTACGCTGTTTGCGATGAGGGCTGCGCTGCAGGCGGCGACCGGCGGGAAGCCCAGGCCGACCATGAGCGGGGCGACGATGGCGGCCGGCGTCCCGTAGCCGGCAGCCCCCTCAATGAAAGCCCCGAACAGGTAGCCGATGATCAGGGCCTGGACCCGGGCGTCCGGGGACACCAGGCAGAAGCCGTCCGCGATCACGTCAAGAAGGCCGGTCACCTTCAGGGTGTTGAGCAGGAGGATGGCGCCCCCGATGATCAGAAGAAGGTCGACCGATTTCAGAGTCCCCAGGACCACCCCCGAGGCCATATGGGGCAGGTCCATCCTCCAGTAGGCAGCCGCCGCCAGGACAGTCAGCCCCAGCGAGATGGACAAAGCCCCGGACGATGAGAAACTGAAGACCGTCATCAGCACCAGCGCACAGATCAGAGGCGCGGCGGCGAGAAGTACGGGGATGAGCTGCGTAGACATAGTGATAATCCTCCTGAGTTATTCTGCGGAGCGCGCGGGCAGGCCGCCGACCGGGCGGAGCAGCACTTCAGACCGGGCGGCCGGGCACGGAGGTGCTCATTACGCCTTGCGTCTATGGATCTAACCCTCAGTCGGCCTGCGAAGACCGCAGGCGTCGGCTCTTATTCGCTTCGCTCAGGATTCGCCTCCGCCTGCAAGGCAGCCCTCCATCGGGAAGATCCAGGACGACGCTCGGCGAATTCATTCGCACCCTCCGCGCCGACCGCCCGCCAGGCGGAGCAGCACTCCGGAGGGAGGCGGGTCCTGCCCGCAGTGCGACGCATCTGAGCTAAGGAGCACACGGCAGGCCCCCGACCGGGTGAAAGCCAGGCAGCCCGCAGGCCGGCTCAGCCACATCCCGAGGGAGGCGGGTCCTGCCCGCGGCGCGACGCATTTCAGCTAAGGAGCGCGCGGGCAGGCCGCCGACCGAAGGAAACCGGGCCTGCCCGGTGCCACAGGTGTGCAATTCTCCGCAGGTGCAGTATAATTCTCTCAGCTGGACTATGCCACGATGCCCGGCCAGGAGCAATGACCAGATCTTGCGAATTGTTCCGTTATTCCACAGATCAGGGGAAATTGGGGAGGAGATGCGCAGTGGACAGGCGGGTGCAGAAGACAAGAAAAGCCATCCAGAAGGCCTACCTGAGCCTTCTGATGGAGAAAAGAAGTGAGAAGATCTCGGTATCCGAGATCACGCGGGAGGCGGACATCGACCGCAAGACCTTCTATCTTCATTACGGGTCCATCCAGGACGTGATCCGGGAGTATTCGGAGCAGAAGACAAAGGCCATCCTCCAGCAGCTTGCCGTGAGGAGCTTCTTCACCCTTCATTTTGACCGGAAGATCTTCTCGAAGGAAGCAACTGCCCTGATCCTGACCAACATAGATTTTCTGAAGGTGCTGGCGGAGAGCCCGGACCTGGACTTTTTCTGGGACACGGCCCAGGAGACGACAGTCAAAACGCTTACGGAAATCTACGCGCGCCACTCCAGGCTGCCCGAAAGCAGCCTGCGCATCCAGGTCAGCTATTTCGTCGGCGGAGCCGGCGCCGTGCTCAAGGACTGGCTCCTTCACCGCATCGACTGCAGCCTGGAAGAGATGGCCGACCAGGTGTCCGGAATCGCGTTTACCGGCGTGCAGGCCATTCTGCGGACCAATCAGGAGGAGCAGGGGAAAAATGCGCCCGCTCCCAGATCTGATGCCACCTGACCAGCCCCTTCATCCAGGTGGTTTGCCGCTCATCGAGAAGAAGGATGTTCTGTCTCCCAGTATCCATCCCTCCTGGAACCGACACGGGCCAGGAGGTTCATTTTCAGCGGAGGCTCGAGAACAATCTGGTAGACCTCTTTCATCTTCTCGCTGGCATGACCCACGCCAAAGGTCCGGGTCATGTCCGAATTGCAGCCGTTTACCATGGCTCCGTAATCAATCGTCACGAAATCGCCCTCCGCGATCGCTTTATGGGAGGGCTGTCCGTGCGGCATCGATGTCGTGCTCCCGCAGAACAGAATCATGCCGGATGCGAAATCCTCGCTGCCCAGCATTGCCATGTGCCAGCGCAGACGGGCGGCAAGTTCATCCTCGTAGGCTCCCGGGTTTATCTCAGGGCCGTTTTGAATTCGGTTTTGGCGGATTTACTATTGTTATTAAACTTTCTTTAATGCTGTTCCACTTTCGACATTGCGCTGATATCTGATCAGTTCCATATATACTCATTCATATCCTGATATCAGGAGATTCTGCATCCTTCCGCCAGAGCGCTCTCCAGTTTTCTCTCCAGGTCGCTGTCGTACTCAAGGAAATCCAGATGATGCAGACGCACCTTCTTTTCGAATGGATAATCCTCATTGTCCAGGCGGACAGGAACCATATGCTTGTCAGCGATCTCCGCCGCATCCATCTCCTCGCTGACGTACTTCGAAGTCATGGACGAGATAGAACAGAAAAGCAGAAACTCCGTGCATTCCTGAATCTTTGAGTAGATCGCCTGCCTCCAGTTCTGTCCGCCCCGCACTCCATCGTCATACCAGATCCGGTAACCATTCCGCTGAAGGCTGCGCAGGACCGGAAGAATCCTATCTTTATCTTTCCTGGAATAACTGATGAAGATGAAAGGCTCCGACCCACAGTAAGGAATATCAACAAACTTCTGATTGATCAGCTGCTGTTCGACCTTCTCAGACCTCTGGATATATTCATCATACTGGCGGTACACATTTGCAAGGTTATAGATCGTATTCTCTCCCGTATACATAATGATTCCGTCGAAGATATCCATCTCATCCAGATAGACCTGGCAGAATTTCTGCGCATTCTTCACACGCTGCACGATCTCTCCCGGATCCACCTCCTGCCGCTTCATAGAGCGGGCGACTTCCTCATCCGACACATAAGTATAGAGAACAGTCACAAAACCGCCATAGGCTTTCTTGATATTCTTGATAAAATCAAGAGAAGCTCCCCCCAGAGTCAAGATACAGTCCTTGACTCCATGAACTGCGTCCAGGATCTCATCCTGATTGAAACCCACATGGATTCCATGAAGCTCATAGCGGAAGTCACACTTTCCGTACTCCTCCTCTGAGACATACACTTTATCGTTGTACCAATCGGCGAAGATTCCTTCCGGATGCCGGTACTGGTCTATAGAGACTCCCGCGCCTTCCTCCACGTAATTGTACTTCTTCAGAACCGTAAAACCCCTGGAAGCAAAATATTTTCTGGTCTGATACCCCAGGTCCAGTGTTGCTCCGAATACCAGAAACAGCATATAGGAATCTCCTCTCGTCCCCTCTAATTGATGCGGGACAGGACAACGCGATGGACAGTTTCTTAATCTATTGTAAACCAAACTGGCATTCCTTTCATCTCTTTTCTGGCAAGCATAAAAATCCGTAGTTCTCCATCTCAGATCTGTATTCCGGAAACATCCATCTCCTCCCAGATCTGGTACCAGCTGATCAGTTCCTCTGTCCAGTCTTCCCGGGCCGTCTCGAGGTCCGCCCTCAGCCTGTCCTCGTCGCGTTCCTGGTACTCTTCTTCCGACCCGGGGACCTGCTCGTAGGCCTGGCTGGCGCGGGCAAATGCTTCCTCCGCCTTCTCCCGGCTTTCCCGGTTCAAAGAGAATTCCCAGTCCTGCTGCAGGGAGGCCGTGGACAGCTCCCTGGGCCTGGTGCTGACCCCCTTCGGGACCGCTCTCAGGTCCTCGATCATGCGCTGCTCCTCGGCGCTGCGCAGGGCGGAAGTCTCCGCCGGATCTGTCCTCCCGCCCCTCTCCCGGAAATGCTCATAGCCGAACGGGCAGTAGAGGACCTTGTCCGAATCCTGTGGAAAATACAGCAGCGCCTCCGCCACATGGCTCAGAAAATACCGGTCGTGGGAGATGAAGACCAGGGTCCCCCTGTACATGCGGAAGACCGACTCCAGCGTCTCCCGGGCCGGGATGTCCATATTGTTGGTCGGCTCGTCCAGAAGAAGGACGTTGGGCCTTCTCTGAAGCAGGACCGCCAGCACCAGCCTGGCCTTCTCCCCGCCGGACAGGGAGGATACCTTCTTGCCCATGTCCTGCTCGTGAAAGAGGTAGCCGGCCAGGGTCTGCCTGACCTCTTTCCCGGTAAGAGCCGGGAAGAGGTCGTGAAAATAATCGAAGACGCAGTCTTCCGCTGCCAGCTCCGCGCTCATCTGGTCAAAATAGGCGATGTCCGCGCTTTCGCTGACCGACAGCTTGCCAGACAGGGCCGGAAGCTCTCCTGCCAGCGTCTTTAAAAATGTACTCTTGCCGGTCCCATTTGCCCCGAAGATGCCGATCTTCTGCCCCCTCCTCAGCCGGAAAGAAATGGTGCGCAGGGGTTTTCCTTTCTCATAGCCGACCGCCAGTCTGTCGCAGTCCAGGACCGCCTTGCTGCCCGGATGCGCCGGCACGATCTCCTCCGTATGGATCCGGGCGTCGTCCATGTCCGGCTTCCCGATCAGGTCCATCTTCCGCAGAAGACTTGCCCTTGTTCTGGCAAATGCCGCTTTTCTGGGCTTTCCCCTGAATTTCAGGATCAGGTCGTTCAGCCTCTTTATTTCTTCCTGCTGGTCCCGGTACTGGCGGGCCTGCTTCTCCACCGCCTTCGCCTTATCCGCCTTGTACTGGGTGTAGTTGCCGGGATAGCGGGTCAGCCGGCCGCCTGACACCTCCCAGATGACCTCCGCGGTCTGGTCCAGAAAGTAGCGGTCGTGGGACACGCAGACGACTGCCTTCGGGTAGGTCCTCACGGCCTCCTCCAGCCACTCCGATGTCTCCATGTCCAGGTGATTGGTCGGCTCATCGAGAAGAAGGATGTCCGGCTGCACAAGAAAGAGGCGCAGAAGCAGGATCCTGGCCTGCTCCCCTCCGGAGAAATCCCGCAGCACCTTCCCCCGGTCCTGGGCTGAGAAGCCCAGCCTTGTGAAGCTGCGGAAGAAGTCCCGGACGAATTCCGAAAAAAGCGGCGACTCCTCCGGGATCTTCCGGAGAGCGGCCGCCTCCCTCACGAACATGTCCGGCGTCTTCCCCAGGTCCTCCTCATCCGGCACCTGACTGTACATGGCCGTCGTGACCGCCCGCGAAAAGCGGACCGCCGCCTCCGGATGCCCGTCGATCTCATCCAGCCGGCATTCTCCCCCGATCACCGACAGAAGCGTCGTCTTGCCGGCTCCATTTCGCCCGACGACCCCGATCTTCTCTGTCCCCTTCACATAGAATGAAAAATTCTTCAGCACCGGCATCCCGCCCCGGGACGCCGACGCGTTTCTGATCTCAAGAAGCACTTCCCTCTCCCCCTGCCACCGGACAGATTACGGCATGGCCTGGTAATTATATCTTCCAGTACCCGCTTTTCCTTGAACCGATCCGTTTCACCTTTCCGGCATCCGACAATGCGGTGATATGCCGATATACGGTTGCCGTTGACTTCCCGGTAATCCTGGATAGTTCAGGAACAGTAACATATTTATTCTCTTTCATGAGCTGCAGGATCTTCTCATCTAATGATGGTGCCCTGACCTCTTTCTTATCATTTATCCTATCATTTATCTTATCGTTCAGAAATTCAGGATTTCTGCTGAAGATAAATGTGAATCCGAACTCGTCCTGCCTGTATCTGTACTCGACGCCGCTTTCCGCACACAAAGAAAAAGTTCTGTCAAAGCCTGTGCCAAATGCATCAATATAGCCGTACTTATACAGGACTGACGCGATCAGAACGTTGCGGATCTTGCTTCCGACCTGCCCTGACGCAAATCGCAGCGGGTCGATTCCTCTTATGATCGTTCCCGGATTGTAGATACTGACAGACGATCTGTATACCACATACTGATTGAAGTCTCCGCTTCTGGCGTATGAGCAATGCGCGAATGAATTTACAACGATCTCTCTTATGGCTCTTACCGGTATTTCCGGAATCTCTTCCCGCAGTGCGCCAACGATCTGTGCCTTATATGTAATATGGTTCTGAATGTACGAAATCGCTTCGCGGATACATTCGAATATATTCCCGCTGAATTCCCTTATTTCACCAAAATCGGTCCTGGAGTCTGTTGGAAAAGTTCCTTCTTTGATCGTAACCGGCTTCCCTTTTCCGAAGAGATACCAGCCGGCGTGGTTCAGATGATGATCTTCCGTAAGCAGACCAAATTTGTTAAGCGCCTCTTCCGCATTCCTGTAAACATAATTCATTCTGCCTTTCTCATTTGCCGTTCTGACACACTGAAGCAGCAGATCTTCATCAATATCATCGACTCCGTATAAGGTCCCTGCCTCTTCCCATTGCACATAGCTGCCGTCCTTCTCCTCAAAAAAAGTCTGCAGCTGTGAGGAATCCATCGGGATATCTGCATCCTCAATGCGGATATAATAGCGGCCATACGCTGAGTAAGGTGTATCATCCCCGCTGGCGCATACCTTGATCAGCTGCCTGCCTTCCTTCTCATATTCATCAATCGACACGCTGATCGGAAGCGGCTTCAGATTATTCTGTATCTCATGTGTGATGTCCGCTTTCGTTTTATGACCAACCGTAAGCCCGCATATTTTGCCTGAATCATTTATTCCAAAAATCACGGTCCCCTTATGTCCTTTATTCAGCATAGCAGAGAGGGAAATGATTCCCTCCCTTAGCTGGGCAAGGGATTTCTTCAGTTCAAGTTCTTCCGTTTCAAACATATCGATCCCCCTACGCTCTCATGGAACTCAGTGTTTTGTTTTTATCTTATCATTTATCTTATCATTTATCCTGTCATATGACAAGAAAAATGAATCCCGGCTGACACATTTCCGGCCGGGATCTTCCTTTGTCGATTTTTCAATTCCTGTCTTTGTTCTCTATCTTCCTGTACTCGTCCATGTCCAGGCTCACATTCACGAAAGTCTTTGCTATTTCAAACTGCCGAACCAGAAGGGCCACGCACTCGACGTCATTTCCCGTGGGTATAATTTTTTCCTATCCGTTCTAAGATTCCCTGACTCTTTAATTTTGTAACAATGCGCTCAATGTACGTGAAGTTACACCCAGCTGTTCCGACATTTTCTTTGCACTGACTCTGTTGTTCTTTAAAATCAACGCAATAACCTCATTCCCGATTGCAGTCACTTCCTTCTGGATCTAATCCACCGGACTATGACGATAATGACGGCTAGGCCTACGGGAAAAGATAAAAAATACAGCAGGATACCGTCCCTGCGATCGGGTGACATTTCATCCACCAGCTCCTGGTTAAGATCACCGAACGCATCTGTAAAGGCCCGACCTGTTGTATAATCGTCGGAATTCAGCAGATAGGTAAGTCTGTTGTTGAAGGAGGAGGTCACATTACTGGTGAGGGCACTGCCAGTGTCGTCTCCTTGCATCCCCTCATATTCCCACTCTTCGCGTCTGCCGGTGCTGGACTGCTCATAGACAATCAGCCAGTGCTTCTCATCATCAAACTTCTGATCATATAAGATTTCTGCATACTCTTCAAGCGAAGTATTGCCGGTCTCTGCGTATACCTTCTCCGACATCAGGAGTATCGACGGCGTAACGCCTGTTATTCTCTGGAACTCATGCAGGGCATTCTGCAGCTGATTTTCCTCATTATCCGTTAACAGATCTTCCTGATCATCAACTGATATTGCAGTGTCGCTGTAATCCATCGCCACCGGTTTCGGATCCTGATAAAGCATCATGGGCGCTCCACATATC
>Ga0256405_10003856_pt1 | contig 29873 bp, 30 predicted proteins | sample RumenRJG_02DNA_FD_189096 | JGI IMG/M metagenome (GOLD analysis project Ga0256405, IMG submission 189096) | Bovine rumen microbial communities from Lethbridge, Alberta, Canada - RJG_02 | ecosystem: Host-associated > Mammals > Digestive system > Stomach > Rumen | place: Canada: Alberta...
GTCGCCGAATCTCAGTTCAACATCCGTATCCGAAAAAAAGCTGGCGCCAAACAGTAGACAACCTGCACGCAAAAGACCCCAGACGCTATGAGGTCAAGTCTCTATGCGCGCTGTTTGGCGTAACCATGATTATAGCGCTGTATCGGTACCAAGCGTATCACTGTAATCGGTACCAGTGTGTCGCTTGAAACGGTACCGTTCGTAGCGCTCCAAACGGTACCAAAGTTTCAGTTCTGCAAAGATTGGGTAAAAGTATCTATTTTTTCTTTTTCTGTCGCATCGATTCTCCTTTTAATTCAATTCGGTTTGCATTTGACACCAGCCTATCCATTATAGCATCAGCAAGCGTTGGATCTCCTATGTAGTCATACCATTTGACAATCGGCAGTTGTGATGCTATGATTACAGATTTCCGTTCATACCTCTCTTCAAGTATCTGTAGCAAGGCCAGACGAGTATTTGTGTCCAATGGCTGGAGGCCAAAGTCATCCAGGATTATCAGGTCATTCTTTTCAAGTGATGATACCATTTTAAGGAAGGAGCCGTCAAGCTTGCTTATGGCTATCTTCTCTACAAAACTGTTCATGTTTAGATAAGATGTCCTATATCCAAGCATGCATGCCTGTCGGCCCAGGGCACATGCTATAAAGGATTTCCCGCACCCGCATTTACCTTGTATGAGCAGATTCTCATGCCTACGTATAAATGAGCAGTCAGACAATGCGGCAAGATCTTCGGCAGTAAAATTACGATCTGTGCCACATACTATGTCTTCAATGAAGGCTGTATATCTGAGACGGCTTGTCTTGATGTACATTTCAGTTTTCCTGTCTCTGCGGTACTGTTGTTCCGCCTCCGCCATCTTGGCTATGGCAAACTCCAGCGTGGGACGGTTCTGTACCGGCAGCGCCATTATGGCCTCATATGATGATGCCATACCGTTCAGCTTCAGGTCTTTGAGCTGCATTACGGTTTCCTGGATATTCATGACATCTGCATCTCTAAGAGCCTGACAAAAGATTCTGCACCTCGCACATCATCGTTATAAGGTATTGCAGATTCGTTCTTGTTTTCACTTATCATGTCCAGGTTGCGCAACAGGACATTCTTTACCATTGTATAAGTCGGGGCACCGCATTCCGAGAGTCTGTGACAGGCGTTTTCAAGCCTTTCCTGACCGTATTGCTTACGCAGGGCAAGCACACCCATACATGACCGGTAATTATGCATCACGTGCTTATCGTGCTCCAGTATGCGCCCTATTGTGATAAGGGTGTTCGGACCTATCTTCTTGGCCTCATCCAGATAGAAAGCGGCATTGTACCCGTGACCGCGTCTGTATTCAAGATGATTGGCCGGCATATGTGCATCGACAGTGGTGTATCCGGCATTCATGATACGTTTGTGTAGGGCTATACGCTTGTTGTCGCAATACATCTCGACGGTGTCGATATCCCACATGACTACTATGTTACGGCCTACATACTGATAAGGTACGCTGTATTTGTGCTTTGTTACCTCTACATGGTAGTTGCCGGTCAGCTTAACCTCTTTGCGGTAACGGTATCTGTACGGAGTTTCCGGCAGTTCTCCAAGCAAGGCTTTCTCTTCAGCCTGGAAGATATCAAAACGGCTACGTCCAGTGGTTCTGGATGGTTTGCTATTAAACTCATCCAGGAGCTCTATGATGCGGCTGTTGAGGCTGTCCAGATCAAAAAAGACCTCGTCTCTGAGCTTGGAGTAGATGGCATGATACACTTTCATGACCATACCTTCAACAGGGCCTTTGTCACGTGGAGTGCGTACACGGCACGTTTCAAGGCTTGTACCGTAATATGAGGCCCATTCCACGACGGCATCATTGAAGGTGGGTTCATAACGGTCGTATTTCTTGACCCACTGCTTCATGTTGTCACTCTTGGCTGTACGTGTGGTGCCGCCTATGTAAGTGAAGGCGTCAGATATTCCGCCAAGAAAGAATTCCATGGTGGCGTTGTACATGGCCTTGGCGTAACCTATGCCACTGTATGGTAGGCAGCACACCAGGACGGTGACCGCCGTCAGTTCACCGGTGTTCCTGTCCGTAAGATAAAGGTGGTCACCTGCAAAATCAATCTGTATCTCATAACCGGGTACATAGGTGTTATGATAACTCAGATTGTGCTTGTACTGATAATCGCGTATGATCTGCTTGAACTGGGTATATCCATAACCATCCGGATTCTCCAGCAGATACCGATTGTGCAGGTCAAGGATAGTCAGGAAGTGGTTGTGTGCAAGATCAGACACGTAGTCCGGGATTAGCGATTCCAGAATCTGTCTTCTCTCAGATTGAGGAATGACCTTCTTGGTAGACATGAGGAAACTGCCGATTTCCTCATCACTCATCCGGCCGAGTTCGCTAAAGGTCGCGCCAGAAGCTATTGCGGCTTTCTTGTACTTGTCAAGAACGCCACGACCCATACGAAGCTGCTCGCAGATGTCACGCTGCGGGATGTTGCCCGCCAGCATTTGAAAAGCTCGTTTCAGCTTGTTCATAGTTACATTTCGGTTTGCCATATCTCTGCAGAATTTATAGTCTTTTCTGCAAACATACGAGGTTAAACAATAACTCGCAGAACCGAAATGGTTTTGGTACCGTTTGGACCGCTACGATGGTACCGATTGCTCCGCTATGATGGTACCGATTGCTCCGCTACGGTGGTACCGATTCGACCGCTACGTTGGTACCGATTGACCGATACTATCATAACCAAGCAGGCATATTACAAGCATGATGAATCAAGGGATGTGGCTTGCGCCATGCGTGAGTCATTAGCGTTGGATTACGTCATGTCCGTACGCAAGGAAGACTCGGGTATGGGCGGAGAGAAGATATGGTACATGTACCGAGATGATTTTGACGGCAACGATCCGATAGGCCGCGACTGGTTCTTAAGTCTTATAGACCGATACAACCTGAAAGTGCGCCATAAAATACGCAGGCCCCGCACCACCGATTCCAGGCACGGACTCCCCACATACCCGAACATCATAAAGGATCTCATACCCACCAGGCCCAACCAGCTGTGGGTAAGTGATATCACTTATATCACAATGTGGAAGAGTGCCGATCATTACAAATTCTGTTATCTGTCTTTAATCATGGACGCATTTACGAAGGAGATAGTAGGCTGGGACGTAGGTCCTACGCTGGGGCTGAAGCACCCTTTAAACGCCCTCAGAATGGCTCTAACTCGTCTCAATGGAGAGAAAGCGACAGACCTGATACATCACTCTGATAGAGGCTGTCAGTACGTCAGCTCGGAGTACGTAAAACTGCTTAAAGACAACAATATCCGAATAAGCATGACCGAGACAGGAGAACCCACAGAGAACCCTCAGGCAGAGCGAATAAACAACACCATCAAGAACGAGTTCCTTAGAGGTGTACGATTCACCAGCGTCAACCAAGTCCGTGATGCTGTAGCCAAGGCTGTGGACTTCTACAACAACAAGAGGCCTCATATGAGCATAAATATGATGACTCCGGCTCAAGCTGCCTTATGTGAAGGAGAGATAAAGAAATGGTGGATCAGTTATCGGGAGAGAGCCATTAAAAGAAACCAGTGTTTGGAGAACCCGGAAAACCCATTACCTTTGCAACCAGCTCTGGTTGCATACGAATCAAGTCAACCACCAGTCAACCTATAGCAGTAATAAGAATAACCAGAGTCAACTTCTATCAGGAATAAGACAATCCGAGTCAACCTTTTTTAGGGAAACGCAAAATGCAACAGTTTTGCAGCGCCTAATCCTTGCATCTCCCCTTATATGCACTTAGTTTTGCTGCAAATAAGACAGGAGTATGAAGAAGTTATTTGCTATAGTATCATCCGCTCTGTTGGTCGCGGCTTGCAGCAGCACTCGCGGCAATCTGTTGAGCAGGATTGAGTATCATGATGATGAGGTTTTTGAGCGTGAAGAGTATCATTATTCAGATGGTAATCTTGCTCTTGTTACCCGTGTCATTTATTACAACAACTCACCGGACTCATCCTGGACAGAGTATGAAATCAGGCGTAACGGCCAGACGACCGATACCATTGAAACAATCAACAGCATCAAAAGGAAAATAAAGAGTAGTGACGGCTCCATAAGGTCCTATCATCTTGTGGGTGATGAATGGAAAGAAGATTCTTATTATAACCTTGATACGTTGAATAAATACGTATCAGACGCACTTATCTGTGAGTATGACAATAAAGGGAGAATCATAAGCAGTCAACCACGTCTTACCGATGAGACCCAAGACTATCATCCGTCTTACTTATCAGATACATTCCGATATACCCGCAGGGGCGTAACAAGGATTGAATACTCAAACACCTACAGTGATGGTTGCTATCATAAGGAACCAATCATGATGTTCAAGAGCCGCTACAGACACGGATTGAGGACCAGATATGTAGTCTACACGGTAAAAGACGGCAAGTTTCGCCAGCAGTCCATAAATAAAACAAAGTATGATTTCCGCGCAAGGGTTCCACTCAAATCATTCGCTTATAGTCCCAGTGACTATATAATCTTCAGAAGACCTTGGCAAAAAACCATCTGGACTTATGAAAAATAAACTACATACAAAGGGGCAGGCCCCAAAATCGCTATTTGAAAAAAATATCGCATTATCCATGCTGTTTATTGGCAGAATGTACTAATTTTGCATTACAAATCAATGCATTTATTATGTCACAGGCAACAATTTCTATCAGAGTGGACGAAACCCTCAAAAAGAGTTTTGATTCTCTCTGCGATGAATTCGGTTTCAGCAACACTGCCGCAATAACCGTTTTCATGAGAACTGTGGTACGTGAGCGCCGGATTCCGTTTGAGATTAAGGCTCCTACCAAACAGCAACGCAACGAAAAAGCATGGAGTGCTTTCATGGAATTAAGAGAACAAGCCCGAGAGGCCGGAATACAGGATCTTACGCTGGATGAAATTAACGAGATAATCAGTGAAGTAAGAAATGGAAAATAAAATATTTGCTGTGATTGACACAAACGTTCTAGTATCAGCACTTCTAACCTCCGAAAAACAATCTAACCCACTGTTGGTATTAAAAGCTATTACAGATGAAAAGATTGTTCCCTTGTTTTGCGATGAAATCCTGAACGAATACCGTGAAGTCCTATCTCGCGACAAGTTTCCTTTTACTGCCGATATTGTAGAAAAAGCCCTTGATGCTTTTGTAAACAATGGTATAAACGTGAGCAGAGTTCAGACTGGTGATATAGAATTGCCCGATCCCAAGGACATTGTATTCATAGAAGTATCAATGGCAATTGACGGTTCATATCTGGTAACAGGAAACATCAAACACTTTCCCAAAATCAGCAAAGTGGTAACACCTGCAGAGATGGTGGCAATTCTTGATAATGATACATGACACAAAAGGATCAGTTCCCTGTGCCATGATACAATTGGGGACGGTTCTTCAAAATTGCAACGGTTTTGCAACGCATATTTGTTGATTTGATACACTATCTGCACTTACATTTGTACCACAAACTAAAAAAACGAGTATGAAACAAATGTCAGTCCTCTTGTCGGCCATGCTTATACAAGCTGCCACAGTTTCCGTGTTTGCTCAGGATGGATATGTTGATCTGGGCTTGAGTGTCAAATGGGCCACTTGTAATGAGGGCGCTTCTACACCTTTGGAAAAGGGTAACTCCTACAAATGGGATTCTAATAATGCCGAATGGAATGTTTTTAATGGCAAGGCTCTCATTAAAGCAGATGGTGATATTACCAAGTTACAACAGGGTGGAGATTGGCGTACTCCTTCCAATGATGAAATGATAGAACTGCTCAGTTACTGTACTTGGACCCGTGTTGATAATGCCGACTCATGCGGCTTCAAGATAACAAGTAATATTGAAGGTTTCACAGACCGTTCCATCTTTTTTCCGGTTATAAAAGAGAGAATTCCTATACATGAAATAGTCCGCATCAACGACATTAAATATACATTTAAAGTGGTTGATTCGACCTATAATTATACGGGGTATTATATGACAAACTTCATAAATGATCCCAACGTACCTGGATATCTTGATTGTGGAGGCTATTCTGCTGCAATGCACAAGAACGGACAGCCGGGTTGGTATTCATACAACTATGTTATCCGCCCGGTCAAGCCGCTGAATCCTCAGACCAAGCAAAACAGGGTTCTGCCCCAAGTTGAGTTAAGAGAATCATCATCTGGCACAAGAGGTTCTAAAGATATTGATATGTCTGAATTTGAAAGCCTTGGATTGTATACAATTGATGAAATACTCAATGCAAAAATGATTGGATTGGATTTACCAGAGTGATAGGGATAATAGAAATAACATCTGGTAACGACAATGATTATGAAAAAACATTTGGTCTTACTTTCTGTGGTGTTGCTTATACAAACAGTTGTTGTATCCGTATTTGCACAACAAAAGCCCAAGGCAGGTGATCTTATCTCCGGGATTGTTACCGATAGCGTTAGCCCTCTAATGGCAGTTTATATCACGGAGCAGGATTCGGCAGACCGCGTTGTAGCATATGCTTATTCTGATTTGAAGGGTGAGTTCTCATTCCGTCTTGTCAATCCGGCTGACAGAATTCATTTCAGTTTTTATCGGAAAGAACGGATTATTTTGCCAATAGATAAGGCCTTCTTTGAAATCAGGATGGAGGATGATAAGAACTTGCCACCTGTAAGTTGGGATGATTTCAATGATTTGGATTCCCGTGAATTTCAAGATTTAAGAAAAGGAATTTTAGATATCTCTATCACCACCACGGATCCCGTATTCCCTAATACAATACATATAAGCGAGGAATCTGAAATGCAACACGAATACGTTGACCTGGACCAATATATGCGGTATCCAGGGATACAAAGTGGAAAGCCGGAAAAAAGGTTTCAAAGGAAACTATATTTTCCTGCCGGGTGCTGACCATTTCTCTAAAACAAGATGGGGCTCTTCTCATATGGGTCTATATTGGAGCAGTACACTCTACAAATCTTTGGCGTGGTGTCTCGATTTCGCTAGTAACGATATTGTTATTTATACACACGGGCGTGTATATGGGTTAACAATCCGTCCCGTCTGCCCGTAACAGCGTTCAAACGGGCACAATAGTATCGTTTCCCTGTATCAAAAAGAAACGTTTTGAAAAAAAATGAAACAACAGTTGCAGGTAATAAATCTATTACCTATTTTTGTACAAAAATAAAATGCTATGCCAACTGTATTTATTATCATGGGATTCATTTTCAAGTTTTACTCTAATGAGCACAACCCTATTCATATCCACGTTGAGAGAGGTGGGGCTAATGCCAAGTTTACAATCTTTACTGTCAAGTTAGTGGATAATCATGGGTTCAAGCCGTCGGAGATAAAAATGATGGAATCCATTATTGAGGATAATCAGGAGGTTATAGCGCAACACTGGAACAGATACTTCAATAAGTGCAGATAAAAATGGTAGAGGTAGAAAGGATTTGGCTTACAGACGATGCCGTATGGATTCAGACCAAGAACGGTGAAGAGGCGTGTGAATATTACGCCGATTACCCGCGCCTAAGGTTTGCTACACCCCAACAGAGAGCCAACTATAAGGCCGATGACTATGGAATCCACTGGCCCGATATTGACGAGGATCTCAGTTATGAGGGCTTCTTCTACCACAAGAATCATACAGAGCTTTATCGATTGTTTATTGCTCACCCGGAGTTGAACGCATCGGCTGTAGCACGTCGTATGGGTATTTCACAAAGTCTTTTTGCACAGTATATTAGCGGAGCCAAAAAACCATCTAAAGCCCGTCTTGAAGAAATCTACGCCACATTACGTTCTATCGGTCAGGAACTTGCTGCATTACCTTCTTTTGTCTGACTCAATCCGATTCAACCTTTTGGTTCTTTTCAATCCTTTGACCACAATACAAAAGGGGGCTGACCCCAATTGTACCGATTTTACCCGATGGAAGATTTTGCTGAAAACTTGTATGCTTTATCTATTTTTGTTTTCTTTGTAATGATGATAAACTGCAAATGATATGAATAAGTTTTATTTCCCTTTGCTTTTGGCAATAGCTGCATTAGGTGTTGCCTGCAATCCTGATGACAAGAATGATACACCCGAAGACAATACCGTCAGTATAACAGAAGAATCCCTTAAAGGAACATGGGAGGGCGGCGTAACAGCCGATTTTGCTCAAGGATATCCCCAGAACTGGCGTATAGAGTTTGACGGAAAGAACTATACCACCTGGCATACCCATCAGACTGCCGGTTCCATCAACGATGATGAACAAGGCCTCAAGACTGTAGGTAACAAGGAAAAGGGAACGTGGGAATACTCCAACGGTGTCCTTACACTTACGCCAAAGCAGCAATGGGCATCCTATGCCATAACAAGCTTGTCGCCCAGCAAGTATTCTTATTATGAATACAACACTGTGACGATGGAGGCGGTACAGTGGTATGAGACCGCTCAGTCTCTTATAGAAAGCGGTATAGAGCGTGACCTGGAGGAAGGAACAGACTGGTATGTCAAGAAATGGAACGTGGTCTCATTTACCCAGACCACACTGTCGGTCAAGATCAACAGGGATATCTTCAAGCTGGAAAAGAAATAACAATCCATGATTGTATGTATAGCTGAGAAGCCCAGCGTGGCAAAGGATATAGCCGATGTGCTGGGCGCCAAGACAAAACACGACGGGTACATTGAGGGTAACGGTTATCAGGTAACCTGGACCTTCGGACATTTGTGTACCCTTAAGGAGCCCCATGACTACACACAGAACTGGAAGAACTGGAGCCTGGGCAGCCTGCCCATGATTCCGCCCCGGTTCGGTATCAAGTTGATTGAGGATAAGGGAATAGAGAAACAGTTCAAGATAATTGAGTCACTCATGCAGAAGGCCGACGGCATTATCAACTGCGGTGATGCCGGCCAGGAGGGTGAGCTCATTCAGCGCTGGGTGATGCAGAAAGCCGGCGCCAAATGTCCCGTAAAGCGCTTGTGGATATCGTCACTGACCGAGGAGTCCATACGCGAAGGATTCAGCCACCTGCAGGACCAGGATGCATTCAAGTCACTCTACGAGGCCGGCCTGTGCCGCGCCATAGGTGACTGGCTGCTGGGCATGAACGCCACCCGCCTGTACACAATAAAGTACCGTGCGGGCAACAACCGCCAGGTGCTATCCATTGGCCGCGTCCAGACCCCCACTTTGGCATTGGTGGTTAACCGCCAGAAGGAGATAGATAATTTCAAACCCGAGCAGTACTGGGAGCTCAAGACCGTCTATCGCGACACCACCTTTTCATATACAAAGGGCAAGTTTACCAGGATTGAGGACGGCCAGGCACTGCTGGAAGAGATCCGCCCCCTCAATTTTGTCATAACCGATGTAACCCGCAAGGAAGGCAAGGACTTTGCCCCGCGCCTGTTTGACCTCACATCGCTGCAGGTGGAGTGCAACCGCAAATACGGGTATTCGGCCGATGACACCCTCAAGACCATCCAGTCGCTTTACGAGAAGAAGATAACCACATACCCGCGTGTAGATACCACGTTCCTGAGCGATGATATCTACCCCAAATGCCCAGGCATACTCAAGGGGCTGAAGGATTACGCCCAGTTCACCGCCCCGCTGGAGGGACAGAAACTGCCCAAGTCCAAGAAGGTGTTTGACAACAGCAAGGTGACCGATCACCATGCCATCATCCCCACCGGAGTCTACCCCAACAACCTGAGCCAGCAGGAGCGCGCAGTATTTGACCTGATAGCCCGCCGCTTCATCGCGGTGTTCTACCCCGACTGCCTCTACGCCCAGACCACCGTCCTTGGCAAGGCCGGCCGCGCCGAGTTCAAGACCACCGGCCGCGAAATACTCAAGCCGGGCTGGCGCGTACTCTTTGAAAAAGAGAAATCGGACGATAAGGCCGATGACGAAGAGCGCATACTCCCCCAGTTCACCGTCGATGAAAGCGGCCCCCACCTGCCTGAGCTCCAGGAAAAGTGGACCACCCCGCCCAAACCCTACACCGAGGCCACCCTGCTGCGTGCAATGGAAACCGCCGGTAAGCTGGTGAACGATGAGGAACTGCGTGACGCCATGAAGGAGAACGGAATAGGCCGTCCGTCAACCCGTGCCGCCATAATAGAAACCTTATATAAACGCGGGTACATGCGCAAGGAGAAAAAGAACCTCTTTCCCACACCCACGGGCATCGGCCTGATAGACCTTATCCATGAGGAATTGCTCAAGAGCGCCGAACTTACGGGCATCTGGGAGAAACGTCTGCGTGAGATTGAGCGTGGCAAATACCAGCCCGCCCAGTTCATGGAAGAGCTCAAGCAGATGGTCACCACCCTTGTACATGATGTTCTTGCAGATAATTCTTCAAGACTTTGAATATTTTTTGATTTTTCGCATAAGGAATCAGGAGTTTTGGGTACTAATTGTATGATAGAACTCCAAAACAGATGGACAAAAGAGAATTAGAATTCACCAAAACGGTCCGGGAATACCGTAAGACTATCTATACGGTATGCTATTTCTTCTCGGACAATCCTACTGAAGTTGATGACCTTTTCCAGGAGGTGCTTATCAGCCTCTGGAAGAGTTTTGCCAAGTTCCGCGGGGACTGCAGCCCCAAGACGTGGATTTGGCAGGTAAGCCTAAACACCTGTTGCAATCTTGACCGCAACAGGAAAAAGCTTGTGCCTACCATTCCGTTGGTCATTGACAAGGAGGTTTTGAGTGATTCCGATGAAGTTGGCCAGCAGATCAAGTTCATGTATAACAGGATCAATAAGCTTGAACTGCTTGACCGCGCCGTAATCCTTCTGTGGTTGGAGAGTATGAGTTATGATGAGATTGCAGCGATAGTGGGTATTTCCACCTCGGCTGTTACCGGCAGGCTGTTCCGCATAAAGGAGCAACTCAAATCTATGTCTAACAATTAATACCCGAAAGCTATGAAACAGAATATGGATGATCTCAAGGAACTTGAGGAACTCAAGACCACATACAACCTGCTTGAACAGCGTCTCGACGGCCAGGAGATAGTGTCCGATAAGCAACTGCGCGAAGTCATGGAACGCCGTCTGATCAACATCAACAGATATCTCAAGACTACACTGATTGCACTCAATCTGATTGCGACACCCCTGTTCGCCCTGTTCCTATATCTTGTAAGGGACCTGACAGTGGAGAATATCATCGGCCTTATCCTTATGTGGACCGTCTCTTTGGTATTCGGAATCATGTTCTACAGGAAAACCAGTAGAACCTATTATGCGGGCTGGGATATCACGACTATCTGCAATCAGGATGCCAAGTACCAGAAACTCCTGAAATGGTACAATATCGTAACATGCATGTTCTGGATGGCCTACACCTCTCTGAGATCATTGTTTACCGTTCACGACATGGCAGAGTTCATAGTCTGGCTGATAATTATGGCACTGTTAGCCGGCGCAAGTTTTGTCGGTTTAAAATTGGGAAAAGCCATCAACCGCAGAATGCCCACTGATCCCGAAACAGGTTCACGCCAAAACCCCAAATGGCTCAATGCAGCAATAATTATTATAACTTTGGCATTGGCAGTATTTTATGTAATAACCAAAAGATAGTTTATGAGGAAGTCCTTTTTTATTGTTTGTGCAGCGCTGAGCATCATGGGATGCGCTGATGTAACCGTTCAGGATGTTCCTGAGGTAGATGATGACGATGCCGTTGAAGTAGCATTTGAGGATGTCACAACCGATGTCCGCATAGTACCCCTTATTTCCGATGACCCCTTAGGAGCCTGCAACGAACTCCATTGCTACGGCAACGAAGTACTCATGTCTGACAGGAACGGCGAATACATCTACTACTTTGTAGACGGAAAGCTCAAGTCAACACTCCACGCCGTAGGACGCGGCCCCGGTGAATACACCAGCATAGCACACTTCACCTACTCACCTACCAAGAAACTCCTTCTTGTCAGTGCCATAGGTGACATCAATGATTTCATGGAGTCCTCAAGCTCAATGGTGATGAAATTCACCGTACCTGACATGAAGTTCGTAGGCAAAATACCCATTGAAGGAAAGATAGCCTCCATGTCATGCCAGGACGGAGACAAGATTCTGGCAATAACCGCAGCAGCCAGCCTGTCAATTAGTGACCTTAGTTCATCATTGGACACAAGCAGGGTTATCCTTGCTGACATAGAGACCGGCCAGACCATCACAAGATTCAGGAATGTGCCATACTATGAGTACCTGCAGGGTGACATAATGCAGGCATCAGGACCCAATCTGACCAACGTCATGTGCGCAAGCGGTTTTGCAAACAAACTCTACCGTTATCAGGACGGCAAGCAGCAGTTTGTCTTTGCCTTTACATTCCGTGAAAAGAATATCCCGCAGGAGTTCCTGGATCCCCAGAAGGATCCCCAGGAGTCTCTCATGGGACTGCTTGAATTCATGATGTCAAATCCTGACAATGATTGTCTTGAAGGCGGATTCTGGCCGATAATAGATGGAGACCGATACTCATTCTGGTATCACAAGGTCATGGAGCAGTATCGTGACCATTTCTACAGATATGAAAACGGCAAGACCGTAAACTATCGCGGATTCCGGGCCAAGGGAACCAACATACCTTTTGTTCCCAAGGCAGTGGATGGCACCACATATGTCACCATAATGGAAGGTACCACCGAGACTCTGTTCAGTGCGTCTTCGGAGCGCAGTTCATTTACAGCTGAACTGGAGAAGACAATGAACGCCCAGAATCTTAATAATCCGGTGCTTGTTTACTACAAAATCAAATAATTTCACCCAAATCGAAAAAAAAATTTCATTTTCTCTGAAAGGAATCTGAGGGTTCGGATACTAATTGTATGAACGAACTCCAAAAAACAGATGGATAATTTAGAGTTAGAATTCACAAAAATGGTCCGTGAGCACCGCAAGACAATTTATACGGTGTGCTACTTTTTCTCGGACAATCCGACAGAAATCGATGACCTTTTCCAGGAAGTGTTGGTAAATCTATGGAAAAGTTATCCCAAGTTCCGTGGCGACAGCAGTGTCAAGACCTGGGTCTGGCGCGTCAGCCTGAACACATGCTGTGCCATAAACAGGGCCGATAAGCGGAGAGTGCCAACAGTCCCGCTTGGCATCGACAAGGATCTTCTAGTCAGCGACAACGATCAGTCTAGCGCGCAGATCAAGATGCTGTATGACAGGATCAACAAGTTGGAGGTTTTTGACCGCGCCATTATCCTTCTGTGGTTGGAGAGTATGAGTTACGATGAGATTGCAGCTATCGTGGGCATTACGGCATCGGCCGTAACCAGCAGGCTGTTCCGCATCAAGGAGCAACTCAAATCTATGTCTAACAATTAATCCGTTAATCCTATGACAGACAATACTTTCAACCTCGACGAACTCAATGAGCTGAAGCAGGCTTATCAGCTTATTGATGAGGAACTGGACGGCAAGGAGATTGTAACTCCCGAGCAGATAAAGACCGTTACCCTCAAGAATATCGGTTTCTTTAAGGAGACCTTCAAGAGAGACCTCACCTGGTCAACCCTGGCATTCGCGCCCATGATGTTCCTGTACCTTCTGTTTACCAACAGATACACTGCCACATCTCTGTGTGTACTAGGCATTTACTACGCCATTGAACTTACCCTGCGTTTCCTGTTGATGCGCAAGATGTACAATGCCGATTTCTCAGGACTTGATGTCAAGACCCTTCTGGATGTGGAAAAGAGCTACATGAGATCCAATGTGGCCATCGCATTCGCCGGATACTTATTCTGGACAGCTTACAGTCTGATCTACCTCAATACCACGGTTGCAATAATCTTCGCGGTATTACTCCTTCTGATGATTGTTACCAGAACCGGATTCTTCAGGAAAGGTATGATCAGGTCATTATCCACTCCCGTAGAGCCTAAGGAAATTGGAAAGGCAAGACAGATCTTTGTATGGTTCTTCTCCATACTCCTGATCATAGTACTTATTCCCTTGGTGGGAGGTAATATCTATAACATGGTTGCCAACGGCATTGAGCTTTTCAGCTTCCTGAGCAAGGCCGGATACATATTATGTTACGGTGCCCTTATACTCCAAGGCTTATTCCTGAAAAAGATCAGGATGGGTCAGGCCCCCAAGATTGCCAAGGCTACTACAATTATGGCCATAATAGTCATTGTGCTGACTCTTATTCCAGCCATCAAGCTGTATATCGCAGGCGGCTCAGTAGCATACACCGATATTTTCCCAGCATTCCTGGCGGTACTGGTATTATATTTGAACTCCACCCCTAAAAAACAATAAGACATGAAAACCTTAAGGAATAAAAATAGTACCAATCCCTTCAAGTTTTCCCCCCAAAAACAGCAATAACAACAAATATTCCGCGTTATTACAATAAATGAAACGGACGGCTGTATACCTGATAGTAGCAGCCCTGTGGCTCTTTTGCAGCTGCGGGGCTGAACTCAGTCTGCGCAAGGGTGACCAGCGCTATGCCCTGGGCGAATACACCGAGGCCGCCGCTCTCTACAAGAAGGCCTATGCCGGCACCCCTTCATCCGAGAAGGAACTGCGTGCCCAGACCGCCTTCAAGCTGGCCGAATGCTACCGCCGCACCAATTATGTGCCACGTGCCCTGGCAGCCTACAAGAACGCTGTCCGATACCACTACCCCGACTCAGTGGTTTACCGTTACCTGGCCGATATGCTCCGACTTGACGGCAAGCCCGCCGAGGCCGAGAAGAACTATCTGATTGCGCTGCAGCATGACTCCACCGATGTGCTGGCACAGAACGGTCTCAAGTCCTGCCGTATGATTCAGGATTGGAAGGACAATCCCACCAGATATATCGTCAAGAAAGATCCCGTACTTAACGGCCGCTACAGTGACTGGTCACCGGTATTCGGCAGCGCCGAGTATGACGTAGTCTACTTTACATCATCCCGTAAGGAGTGCGCAGGCGATGAGATCAACGCCATAACCGGAATGAAAAACTGCGACATATTCGTTTCACGCAAGGACGATAAGGGCAACTGGAAAAAGCCCGAACCTGTAGAGGGTGGACTGAACTCGGTTTTTGAGGACGGGAGCTGCGCCCTCAGTCCGGATTTCTCTACGATGTACTACACATATTGCGCATCTGACCCGCAGCTGCCCCGTCCCGCAGCTATCTACAAGTCAAGCAGATCGGACGCATCCTGGTCTCAGGGCTCCCCGTTCGGAAGTTCCAATGATTCAATATATAACTATGCCCACCCCACCGTATCGCCCGACGGAAAGTGGCTCTACTTTGTGTCCGATATGAACGGAGGTTACGGTGGTCTGGACCTTTGGCGCATACCCATAGACGGCCGTCTGATAGGAGCCGAGAACCTGGGACCGGACATCAACACCCCCGGTAACGAGATGTTCCCCATGTTCCGCCGTAACGGTGAACTCTACTTCTCGTCAAACGGACATCCCGGCATGGGCGGTCTGGATATATTCTGCGCCGTTAGCACCAGTGACACCACCTGGACCGTCACCAACATGGGCACGCCCGTAAACTCGCAGGCCGATGACTTTGGCATGACCTTTGAAGGCGATTACACCCGCGGATTCTTCAGCAGCAACCGTGGCGACGGCCGCGGGCGTGACCATATCTACCGTTTTGAACTGCCCGAAACCGTTCACAACATAATAGGCTGGGTCTATGAAAAGGACGGCTATGAACTGCCCGACGCACTGGTCTACCTGATAGGCAATGACGGCACCAACCTTAAACTCAATGTCAGGGAGGACGGATCGTTCACACAGCGCGTCAATCCGGGAGTGAGTTACCTGCTGCTGGGCACCGCCAAGGGCTTTATGAACTACAAGCAGGAGATGACGGCCGACAGCACAAGCCAGGACCGCGAATACGTGCTGCAGTTCCCGCTATCATCTATCTCCAAGCCGGTCATGATAGACAACATCTTCTTTGACTTTAACAGCGCCAACCTGAGAGCCGAATCGGCCCAGTCACTCAACGAACTTGTACAGTTGCTCAACGATAATGCAGGCGTAACCATTGAGATAGGTGCCCACTGCGACTATGTAGGCGATGATGACTACAACAAACGACTGTCACAGCAACGTGCCGAGAGTGTTGTTGAGTATCTGATAAAGAACGGCATTGACAGCAAGCGTCTTACCGCCCGCGGATACGGTGAGTCAACACCCAAGACCATAACCAAAAAGATTGCCGAGAAATATGATTTCCTGACCGAGGGCACTCAACTTACCGAAGAATTCATAAAGAGCCTGCCCGATGACCGGCAGGAGATATGCAACCAGCTTAACCGCCGCACCGAGTTCCGCGTGATACGTACCACCTACGGCCTGTTCGGCAGTAAATAATCAGCTGATGGAATTGCGTATCCTCCACTCCTGAGGATACATGTTATTGGCGCGGTTGCCTATATTCTTGGCAAATCCCAGAGGTATATCCTTATAGGTCAGCAGCACGACGCCGCGCGGCGCATCCTCAAGTCTTATGGCATCACAGTGCAGATATGCAAGAGCCTGCTGTCGTGACACCTCAACCCTGTTGAATGCATCACGGTTAAGAGCACTGCTCATGGCAAGAGCGTGAGCCGGAACCCAGTCACGACCCTTCATCACCGCCACCTCAATGCCGGGCACAAGAGCATACAGCTCCTGTCCTGCCTGCCACATATCATCCTTAAGGGCCGATGGCAACGCATACACCGACTCATTCTTAATATAGAACTCGTATCCGCCCTCCGGTTTAAGCCAACGCTTGCATTCCGCAGGAACCTTTGAGCCATCACCCCTGAAAGGTCTGCTCTTAAGACTAGCGGCAGCGCCCTCAGGCTTGCGCAGCAGGCAAAGGAAAAAACCCTCACCGCGTGTGCGGTGCTGCATAAAATGGTACACAGGTAAATTATCCTCTGTCAGGGAGCCTGCGATATTCCATTTGGGGTCCGGATTCAAATCAACGGCCTCTGCTCCGAACTTGTCCATAATCCAGCGCACATTATCCTCATCCTCCTGGCGGTTAAACGTGCATGTGCTGTATATAAGGTATCCGCCGGCCTTGAGTGCAGGCCAGATATCCTCTATTATCTCACGCTGACGAGCGGCACACATCTCCACGTTCTTAAGGCTCCAGTCACGGATAGCACCCTCGTCCTTGCGGAACATACCCTCGCCAGAGCAGGGAGCATCCACGGCAATAAGGTCAAACATAAGGCTTGACTCGCCTATCTGCCTGGGAGTATTGCAGGTAACCATCACGCCCGGACGGCCCCACTTGACCATATTCTCGGCCAGTATCTGGGCACGCCCACGCTGAATCTCGTTCGATATGAGCAGGCTGCCCTCAGGAAGCAACTGAGCCAGAAGGGTTGATTTTCCGCCGGGGGCTGCACACAGGTCAAGCGCGCAGACAGGACCGCTCACGCATTTCTTCAACGCCTCACACAGGAACATGGATGATGCCTCCTGCACGTAGTAACAGCCCTGATGCAGCAGCGGATCCATCGTGAACTGCGGACGGTGGTCCAGATAAACGGCGCGGTCCATCCACTGCACGCGACCATCGGCCCTGCAATCAAGTGACTCAAGTACAAGGTTTTGGGCATCGGCAGCCTTGGAATTGAACCTTATGCTAACCTCGGGTTCGGTCTCCAGAGCGGCCAGCAGAGCATCACGCTCGGCAGCCGGTAAGATGTTGATAAATTCCTGCGGTAAAGCCATGCCTTAGTTGAATTATAACGCGAAGGTAAGCCAAAAAATCAGTATATTCGCAGACAATAAAAAGGAAAACTTAATGAAACAGTACCTAGACCTGCTTGACAGAATACTACGTGAAGGAGTTCAGAAAGGCGACCGCACCGGCACCGGCACACTCAGCGTGTTCGGACACCAGATGCGGTTCAACCTGGAGGAGGGATTCCCGCTCCTGACCACCAAGAAACTGCATCTTAAATCCATCATTTACGAGCTGCTCTGGTTCCTGGACGGCAACACCAACGCCAAGTGGCTGCAGGAGCGTGGCGTACGTATCTGGAACGAGTGGGCCGATCCCGACGGCAACCTGGGCCACATCTATGGCTACCAGTGGCGCTCATGGCCCGATTATGACGGAGGTTTCATTGACCAGATATCCGAGGCTGTAGAAACCATCAAGCACAACCCGGATTCACGCCGCATCATAGTAAGCGCATGGAACGTGGCAGACCTCAAGAACATGAACCTGCCCCCATGCCACGCTTTCTTCCAGTTCTATGTGGCAGACGGCAAACTCAGTCTGCAACTCTACCAGCGCAGCGCCGATACGTTCCTTGGCGTTCCTTTCAATATAGCATCGTATGCGCTGCTCACCATGATGATGGCGCAGGTAACCGGACTCAAACCGGGCGATTTCATCCATACCACAGGTGATACTCACCTCTATCTGAACCATCTGGAGCAGGCCCGTCTGCAGCTTACACGCGATCCGCGCCCGCTGCCCAAGATGATAATCAACCCGGAAGTAAAGAGCATATTCGACTTCAAGTATGAGGACTTCCAGCTTGAAGGATATGACCCGTATCCGCATATCAAAGCCGACGTTTCAGTATGATATCAATAATTGTTGCAATAGCTCAGAACGGAGCCATAGGTTATAAAGGGGACTTGATCTATCATCTCAGTGCCGACCTCAAACGGTTCAAGGAACTGACCACAGGCAACACCGTGATCATGGGCCGCAAGACTTTTGAGTCTCTGCCCAAGGGTGCACTTCCCAACCGGCGCAACATAGTGCTAACCCGCCAGCAGGGTGTATCATACCCCGGCACAGAGGTCTATTCATCACTTGATGAAGCCCTGAGCAAGTGTGCACGTGACGAGAAGGTTTATATCATGGGAGGAGCACAAGTCTACGCCCAAGCTCTGCCTATGGCCGATGAACTTGAAATCACTCTTGTCAACGACACCCCGGCCTTGGCCGACACATTCTTCCCCGAATTCGGCAGCGATGAAAGCTGGCATCTCATTAACCGGGAAGATCACGGCCCGGATGAGAAAAACCCCTACCCTTATTCATTCCTGACCTATCGCAGATAAAAACAAGAAAGGCTCCTTCATTGAAGGGGCCTTTCTTTATACACACTGTATCATTTCTCGTTTTTATCCTTGGTGGCAGAATATACGATATTCAAGGCCTTTGCCTTACGAAGCTCCTGCTTCACATCGGTCACGATACCCATCTGTACGCCTTGGTCTATCTTGAGAGACATTTTCATGAGAGGCTTATCCTTCTCAAACATGCTCTCACGCTCAGAGATTACGAATTCACGGATAGCATCCGGCTCAGCAAAATACTCATTCAACTGAATACGGGGAGCTGCACCGTAAATGGCACGATACTGTTTTGAGGGAGGGCCGATGTAAATATGTGACACCAGCGACTTTCTCTCAAGTTTCTCTATTTCCGAACCTCCTGTAGGAGTCTTGACCTGAACCTTTACCTCAACATCACGCATTGATGTTACCATCATGAAGAAGAACAATACGGTAAAGATAAGGTCCGGAAGTGACGAAGTATTCAACTCCGGCATTTCCCTTTTTCCATTACTTCTGAATTTACTCATTGTGCAGTACCATATTGTTTAGGTTCAGCCTCTGAAATCTTGTTTGAGTACATACCCCTGACTATAGGCTGTTCGGTCTTGTCGTCCAACTGTGCGTACGGTCTGCCGAATGTCTTCTTAGCCCAGGCATCCCTCAACTCAGAATAAGCTTTGGAAAGCTCATGCTGAACCTGGAAATAAATCTGATAGTTAGTAGTACGGTCTGTCTGAAGTGAAATCACATGCTTAACGGTAGTGACTACCACTCCATAACCTTCAATGTCATAATCCTCCTTAACCGGAAGGTTAGGGTTATCATCGGGGTTCGCAATGAACTCCTTTGCCAAATCCTTAAGTTCCGAAATATCAATCACACGGTTTACAACACCGTTCTTGACATGAATCTCATTGTTCTTGTTGACCTGGACCGTCATTACGTTACGCTCCTTGATCTTCATCTCCTGCTCTATCTCATCCGGGTTCCATTCAGGAAGACGACGCGGCAGACCCGAGTCGGTGTCCATAGAAGTGGTCACCAGGAAGAATATCAACAGGATAAATGAGATATCTGCTGTCGAGGACTGATTTAATCCGGGAACTTTTCTCTTACCTTTTCCCATAACTACGGTTATTCAATTGTTCAGATTACCTTCTTGCCTTGAACAAACCGGTCATGGAAAGAAGTGCGCACAATAAAGCAACAATGAACAAAGCATAGATTGAGTAGAGGCATACATCTGCCAGAGTCAGATCCAGCACGTCAGTATGCCACGTCTTTCCGTCTCCAAGCAGCAGTTTTGAAGAATCAGCAAGGAAATACGATGCTGCTACTACTGCGAATGTGAACAGGAATACCCAACCGGCAAAACCGGTTCTCTGCTGTCCTTTTGTTCTGGTCTTCATATTCCTGATAGAGGCAGCGATTCCGAATCCAAGAACGGTAACGATGCAGATGCCTACCAAAGTATAGAGCCAGATGAGCAGCAATCCCGTATATTGGGGATCAGTCAGGTTCTTCTGGTTGATGTATGTCTTATTTCCGTAACCTACGCCGAAGAACATAACAAGAACTACGGCAGAAATTACGAAGAGAATACCCAGAGCCCACGAAGAAGCCTTGATTTGTTTATTCTCGTTTTTCATAACAGGTTCTTATTACTTCTTGAACTTGAGATTGTACTTCATGATGATATCCAACAGAGATACTGAAGAATCCTCCATATCTGTGTTGAGAGCCTCAACCTTACTCAGGATGTAGTTGTAGAACACCTGGAGTATAAGAGCTACGATAATACCGAAGATAGTTGTGATAAGAGCCACCTTCATACCGCCGGCTACAACGTTAGGCGAAATATCACCAGCCTTCTGGATATCATCGAATGCCTGTACCATACCGATCACAGTTCCCAAGAATCCGAGTGAAGGAGACATGGCGATGAACAGTGTGATCCATGAGAGGTTCTTCTCAAGGTTTGAAGCCTGTACGCTACCGTAAGAAACGACTGAACGCTCAACTACGTCAAGACCTTCGTCAATTCTCAACATACCCTGATAGCAGATTGAAGCCACAGGACCACGGGTGTCACGGCAAATAGCCTTTGCTCCCTCAACGTCACCTTTTTCAAGAGCAGCCTGAATGTCCTCAAGGAGTTTCTTGCTGTTGATCTCTGAAAGGCTCAGGAAGATGATACGCTCAATGCAAAGAGCAAGACCGAAAATCATGGCGATGGCAACGAGTGACATAAAGCCTGCGCTACCTTCAATGAACTTAACCTTGATAGTCTTGTGCAGGCCCTTAGGAGCTTCCTCCTCCTCTTCTACTGCAACGTCTGCAGCCTCAACTTCTTCAGCAGCAACGGTTGAATCAGCTGCAACTGAATCGTTACCGGCAACCTCTGTAGCAGGTGCCTCTGTCCCTTGAGCATTGATTGTCTGGTTTACTCCGAAAGTAAGGAGTCCCATCATTGCAACGAATGCAAATACCTTTTTCATTTGAGATAATTTTTAGTTAGTTATATTACGTTTACAATTCCAAAGCATCAACAGGCGGAAAGACGGGGATTCGAACCCCGGATACGCTTTTGGCGTATACACGCTTTCCAGGCGTGCCTCTTCAACCACTCGAGCATCTTTCCCTTCAGGCACTATCTTCCCATAGCGTCCAAAACGGGTGCAAATTACAACATTTTTAATGAATATAGCAACCAAAGGTTATTAAAACATGTAAAAATCCCGTCATCTGCACTCTTATTTTGTTTACTTTTGTGACTGATAACGTTTCAAAGATAAGTTATTACCATCAAATAATGAAGTCTTCGTTCAGAATTTACAACATTCTCCGTCCTTTTGGCTGGCTTTACGGGCTCATCACCGGCATAAGAAACCGTCTTTATGACCTCGGAATCCTTAAAACCACCGGATTTCAGATGCCTGTTATCAGCATCGGAAACATCAGTGTAGGCGGAACCGGCAAGACTCCACATACTGAATACATAGCATCCCTACTCAAGGACAGATACAAGACTGCAGTGCTCAGCCGCGGGTACGGCCGTCACACAAAAGGTTTCTTCGTGTCCGATAACCGTTCGGACAGCGGACTTATAGGTGATGAGCCACTCCAGATAAAAACAAAATACCCCGACCTGGACGTAGCCGTCTGCGAAGACAGGGTTATGGGAATAAGGCGTCTTTCTGAAATCTGTTCACCCGACGTGATACTGCTGGATGATGCGTACCAGCACCGTAGCGTCACGCCTTCGCTGAACATACTGCTGATAAACAGTAACCGCAACATAATGCATGACGCCATGCTTCCGGCCGGCCGTCTGCGCGAGAGTGCACGCGGGCGCTCACGTGCAGATATAATAATAGTGAGCAAATGTCCTGACGGCCTGACAGATGATATTATGGACTCTATTGCACGTGACCTTAAAATGCGTCCCGAACAACAGGTCTATTTCACATCGGCAGAATATGGCGGGCTGTATCCCCTAGACGGAGTGTCCGCCCCTCCGCCATCAGACTGTCCGGTACTTGCTGTTACCGGAATCGCCGATCCAGCCCCCTTGCAGGCAGAACTGCAGTCCGGCCACAGCATGATAAGCATGCTCAATTATCCCGACCATCACGAATTCACCAGACGTGACATGGATAAGATTGAAGAGAGGCTTAAAGAGATGCCGTCCGGCACTGTAATAGTAACCACAGCAAAGGATGCGGCCAGACTTTCGGGTATGGAACTCAAGCCTGAACTTGCCTGCAGGATATTCATACTACCGGTAACTGTAAGGTTCCTCCGCCACGCAGAGAGGTTCAATCAGCAGATCCTGCAACACGTCCAATCATTCAAAAAACAGTAACAATAATATAAAATGGCCCAAGACAAACGTACTGAGATAGCCCGACTGGGAGAATTCGGACTGATAGACCATCTCACCAAGGACTTAAAGGCACAAAACTCATCTACCTTATACGCAGTAGGCGATGACTGCGCAGTATTGGATTATTCCGATAAGGACAAGGAAGTCCTGGTTACCACCGACATGCTGATGGAAGGAGTTCATTTTGACCTCACTTATGTTCCACTTAAACATCTGGGATACAAATCCGCCATGGTCAACATTTCCGATATTTACGCAATGAACGGAACCCCCCGTCAGATGACGGTATCGATAGCACTGAGCAAACGCTTCTCGGTAGAGGACCTGGAGGATTTCTATGCCGGCCTACTGCTTGCATGCCAGCGTCACGGGGTGGATCTGGTAGGCGGAGACACCACATCGTCACTGACAGGACTGGCCATCAGCATAACCTGCATAGGTGAAGCTGAGAAGGGTAAGGCAGTATACCGCAACGGAGCCGGCCAGAACGACCTGATATGCGTATCGGGCAATCTGGGTGCCGCCTATATGGGCCTGCAGCTGTTGGAGCGTGAGAAGGCCGTATTCAACAGCACCCCGCATGATGCAAACGAGCCTTTCAGCCCTGACTTTGCAGGAAAGGAATACATACTGGAGCGCCAGCTCAAACCCGAAGCCCGCGGTGATATAATCAAGGAGTTGCGTGAGGCCGGCATCCAGCCCACCGCAATGATGGACATATCCGACGGTCTGTCATCGGAACTTATCCATATCTGCAAGCAGAGCGGTACCGGCTGCAGCGTCTACCAGGAGCGTATCCCCATTGACTACCAGACCGCAGTCATGGCCGAGGAACTCAACATGGACGTCTACACCTGCGCCCTGAACGGAGGTGAGGACTACGAACTCCTCTTTACCGTACCCCTGACCGACCACGACAAAATCATCCAGCTCAAAGACGTCAAACTGATAGGTCACATGACAAAGCCCGAACTTGGTCGCCACTTAGTGACCAAATCCGGGCAGGAAGTCGAGCTCAAGGCTCAAGGGTGGACTTCCAATCTGTAAAATTGAGAATTGAGAATTGAGAATTAATACGCAGAACCTGGTAATCTCAATTCTCAATTCTCAATTCTCAATTCGTTTGGAATGTTGAAATATGCATCAGATGCTTTTTTCAATATTCCAGACAAAGGCGCGCAGACCGAGTTTCTCGGTAGCAACGTCCATTGCATGGAGTTTCTCCAGGACTATATCCACCTTGCTGTCATCAACCATGGTGATTATGCCCGAGCACATGGAGGGCCAGGCGTGGTTGCCGTAGTGAGGCTCACCCTTGACCGAACCCCTGCCCTGCAGCTGCTCCACCATGGAGAAGCCGCGGCAGTTGTTTGTGGTAAGCAAGTCAATGATACGCTCCGTATATGACTGGTCGAATGCTATAAATATTGCTTTCATATTGTATACTTTGGCTTTGGCGTTGGCATTGGCTTTGGCTTCCATCCGGCTCAAGAACAACCAACGCCAAGGCCAATGCCAACGTGTTTATTTAATGTTTTGCAGTCTTGTCATGAATGAACTGATCCTTGTTCTGTGCCCAGAAAGCAGCCAACTCCAGCTGTTTGCGGTGCTTGCGGCGTGCCTTCTTTATTCCAGTGCTCTGGAATATGCAGTACAGCGTAGGTACAAGCACCAGGGTAAGGAGTGTTGAAACCATCAGACCACCTATTACGGATATACCTAACGGACGCCACAATGCCGAGCCCTGTCCGTGGCTGAGAGCCATAGGAATCATACCCAGGATAGTGGTCATGGTAGTCATAAGCACAGGACGCAGACGGCTGCGGGCAGCAGTAACTGTAGCCGTAATGGCCGACATTCCGCGCTCGCGGCACAGACCCGTATAGTCAATGAGCACGATACCGTTCTTAACCACGATACCTATCAGCATTATGGCACCCAGCATACTCATCAGGTTGATGGATGTACCGGTAAGAGCCAGAGCAATCAGCACGCCGCTCAGGGCGAACGGGATTGAGAACATTATGATGAACGGCAGTGTCAGCGACTCAAACTGGGCGGCCATCACAATGAACACAAGCATGATGATAAGCAGAGCCAGGGTAGCCATATCGGCAAATGACTCCTGCTGGTCCTCATAGTCACCTGATATCTGTATGGTCACACCCTCAGGCAGATCCATCTTGTCAATCACGGCCTGACCGGCCTGCACCACATCGCTCAGGGCGGCACCGCCGGCAATCACGCAGGTAACGGTATTGATACGCTGACGGTCCTTACGCTGGATAGTAGGCGGAGTGAAAACCTCCTCCAGATGACCAACGTCACGTACACGGACGGCATTGGTGCCGCTGCCGTAAAGCAGGATATTCTCAATGTCATCCAGCTGGGTACGGTACTCCGGAGCATAACGCACCTTTATATAATACTCCTCACCGTCCTCACGGAAATATGATGCGGTTGCACCATAGATACGGTTACGCAGGTATGTAGCGGCAGTGGAGAGATTCAGCCCATGCTGAGCCAGTTTCTCACGGTCAAACACCACCTCATACTCAGGCTGATAGTTGTCACGGCTGATATAGGCCTCTCCCACACCCGGCACTTGTTTCATGGCAGCCAGAAAATCTGCGGCCACCTTATCGGTCTCAGAAAAGTCATAACCGTAAATCTCAAATTCTGCAGCAGACTGACCGCCCATACTCATGCCGCCACCGGCAGTAACCATAAAGCGCTCAATCTCGGGACGTGCATTCAGGTCGGCACGCATCTCGGCCACAACCTGGTCCGATGATATGTTGCGCTCACCAAGTTCCTTGAGTGAGATGGTGAAAGATATGATATGGGTACCGTTGGTCTGCATTGACGCAAAGGTGTTGTTCTCATCGGCAGCACCCACGCGGTAGTTACATGTTACCAGGTCATCGGCATAACGTTTCATCCACAGGTCCGACAGTTCCTGAGCCACGCCGCGTGAACGGTTGGTGTTGGTGTTGATAGGCATGTAGATGGTGGCCGATATTCGGGACTGCTCATCGGACGGGAAGAACCCGGACTTGAGGTTTCCGGCTGTGAACAGTGATGCCACAAACAGCACAATTGCAATAAGCACGACAGTCTTGCGGTGACGCACTGCCACATTGATAAGACGTGAATACCAGTGGTCCAGACCGTCCAGCGCCTTCTGGATGGGGCGGTACAGGATGGTATGCAGGCGGCTGCCCTTCTTCTCCAGCTTAAGCATGCGTGAGCAGAGCATCGGGGTCAGTGTCAGTGACACCACCAGAGAGATGGCAATGATGATACACATCATCCAGCCCAACTGCTTGAACATGACGCCGGCCATACCAGACATCATGGTCAGCGGGAAGAACACTGCGAATATGGTCATTGTGGATGCCATAACCGATACGGCCACCTCATTGGTAGCATGTATGGCGGCCTGTTTGGGGTTGGCGCCGCGCTCAATGTGAGTGGTGATGTTCTCCAATACCACAATGGTATCATCCACCACCATACCGATGGCAATGGTCAGTGAACTCAGCGATATGATATTCAGTGAGCCGTCTGTCACAAACAGATATATGAACGATGCAATAAGTGACAGCGGGATAGTTATGGCCACAACCATTGTAGCACGCCAGCGGCCGGTAAAGAAGTAAACCACCAGCACCACAAACAGCAGGGCGTAAAGGATAGTTTCGGCCAGAGAGTTTACGGTCTGTATGATATCCTCCGATCCGTCATGGATCATACCTATCTTGATATCGCTGGGCAAGTTTTTCTGCAGGGCAGGCAGAGCCTCATTCACCTTACGGCAAATCTCCACAGTGTTGGCGCCGGTCTGCTTCTGGATAACCATCATGGCACCCTGCACGCCGTTGTTGTAAGACTCCTGGGCACGCTCCTGAGTGCGGTCCACAATCTCGGCCAGGTCACTCAGATAGACGTTACGACCGCCTATTGATGCCACCACCAGGTGAGCCATGTCACGCGGATCCTTGAACTCGCCGTCCACGCGCAGGGCGTAAGTCTCGTTACCAACATCCAGGTTACCGCCAGGGATACTGCGGTTCTCGGAGCCTATCATAGCGGCAATAGCCTCGATGGTCAGGTTGTAAGCTTCCAGTTTGGCGGGATCGCAATATACGTAAATCTCACGCTGTGGGGCACCGGTTACAGATACGGTACCCACACCCGGTATACGTGCCAGCGGGTTAACCACATTCTCATCCAGAATCTTGTACAGGGCGCTCTGGCTCTCACCGGCCTGGACCGACAGCAGCATGATAGGCATCATACTGGTGTCAAACTTGAATATGATAGGCTGTCCGGCACCATCGGGCAGCGAGTTGGTAATCATGCTCAGTTTGTCACGCACATCATTTGTAAGGTCATCGATTGAATGGCCAAACTCAAACTCCAGCGTAATTACGGATACGTTCTCCGATGAACGTGATGTGATATGCTTGATGTGACTACAGCTGTTAAGTGTATTCTCCAGCGGGCGGGTCACATTATTCTCTATGTCCGATGCATTGGCACCGTTATAGTACGTAAACACCATGATGGTGTTGGACTCAATGTCGGGCAACTGGTCAATGGGCAGCTTGGAGTAAGAGAACAAGCCGAACACCACCACTGCCACAAAACAGAGAGCGGTAAATATTGGTCTTTTGACCGATCCTTCGTATAGACTCATGGTAACGTGCTGTTTACTTCTTAACTTCTACTTCCTTACCGTCAGAGAGTTTAGCCTGACCTTCAATAACCACCTGAGCTCCGTTGGGTACGCCCGATATCAGCTCATAGCGGTCACCAAGACGCTGGCCCAGCTCAACCTTGTTGTAAGATACCTTACCATTATTATATACATATACAAAACGGTCACCCGATCCGGCACGCTTCTCGATAGCCAGGTCCGGAACAACCACATGGTTCAGGGTACCCATATTCAGCGTAGCGCGGGCAAACATACCGGGACGCAGTTTGAGGTCCTGGTTAGCCACGTTGACCTCGACCGGGAAAGTATGTGTCATGGCATCCACGGTAGGATATATCAGTGACACCTTGCCGGTAAATGTCTCACCGGGATAGGCATCCAGCTCAATCTTTACCTCATCGCCCTTCTTGACCTTTGAGTAATACTGCTCAGATACATTGATGGTCAGCTTTACGGGAGCTATCTTCTGCACCACCAGGATGGGCTGTCCGCCGTAAAGATCACCGTTATCATAGTTACGCGCGGTAACCACGCCGTCTATGGGGCTGGCCAGCTGAGTGTTCTCCTTAAGTGTCTTGAGTGACTTGCGGGCCACCTCAAGCTGCAGGTTCAGGTTATCCCACTCCGACTTGGAGACACCGCCCACCTTATATAATTGGTCTATACGGTTGAATTCGGTCTCCAGGTTCTTGAGCTGCATCTCCTGCTGGCTCAGTGTGGTCTCATCCATCTGTACCAGAATCTGGCCGCGACGTACATTGTCGCCCACCTCAACGTTTATCTTGCTTATACGTGCCGGGGTTGCCGGAGCAATGTTGTTCTTGATCTCACCTACTATGGTAGCTGAGTAAACCTGGATCTGGTCCACCGGCTCCTCAACCACCTTGGCCAGCTTGACCAGCGGCTTGGCGTTGGGATCAACCAATGGTGCCTGTACGGCTGTCTCTGACTTTTTCTGCCCGCAGGCTGCCATAATCAGCATGGAGCAGAGAGCGATTCCCGAAATTCTGAATGCTTTCATATTATCTTGTCTTTATTATTATAACCTTATTTATTATTGTCGGGGGCAGGAATACCCTCGTCATTGCCCAGCACCTTGTCCAGGTCTGCCTTGGCGGCCAGATAGTTGTAGATGGACTGGCTGTATGTCAGTTTGGCCTGAGTAAGCTGCACCTCACTGTTGTTCAGCTCCAGGATGGTACCCTTGCCTATCTCATAGCGCTTGCTGGCTATCTCACGGCCCTTCTCGGCCTGCTCTATGGCCTCATGGTTGCTGGCCACCTGCTCGGCATTGGCCTTCATGTTGTCCACGTAACTGCGCACCTGCATACCCAACTGCTTCTCGGTATAGCCGATATTCTCACTCAGCTGGCTAATCTGCAACTTGGTGCTTTTCAGCTTGGTAAAGTTACCCATACGGAAAATAGGCACTGAAAGCGACAACACTATCGATGAGCTCTTGGCCCACTCATACTCGCCTATGTTAAAGTCCTTGTTGTAGAGAGACTGCAATGAATATGTACCGGCCAGCGCCAGAGTAGGCAGGAAATTCATTTTCTGCACTCTAAGACTCTGATTCAACATAGTCTCATTAATCTTGAGCTGGCGCATGCTGGTGTTGTTCTCAAGTGAGTAACTGTCTGATGCCAGAGCCTCAGCATAAAGACGGTCCTCATAATCCTCCAGACTGCCTTCAACCACAATCTCCGTCTCCGGGTCCATACCCATAAGAATCATCAGCTGGAGCTTGGCCAGCGTTACGGCGTTACGTGCCTGTATTACTGTAGGATTGAGTGAGCGCAACTGCACCTCGGCGCTTATCTTGTCGTACTCACTGGTACCGCCCAACTCATATAATGACTTGACCACATTGAAATTCCTTTCGGCCTGCTCCAGGCTCTTGCACAGCACGTCATAACTGTCCTGCGCCAGAATAACCTGATAGTATGCCTTGGTAACCTGATTGACCAGATCCAGCTTGGAACTGCGGCTCTGCTCAACGGCGTTGGCCAGGTCTGTCTTGGTCAGATTCATGGTAGCATATACCGTAGGGGCAAACAACGGCAGACTCACCTGGAACTGCCCGTT
>Ga0256405_10003857_pt1 | contig 29867 bp, 22 predicted proteins | sample RumenRJG_02DNA_FD_189096 | JGI IMG/M metagenome (GOLD analysis project Ga0256405, IMG submission 189096) | Bovine rumen microbial communities from Lethbridge, Alberta, Canada - RJG_02 | ecosystem: Host-associated > Mammals > Digestive system > Stomach > Rumen | place: Canada: Alberta...
TTCACTGTTGTTCCGGAGTCATGAATGAGGATGGCACCATAAATCACGCGACCGGAGCTACGGGACTGGCTGATATCATAATGGCGAACACTAAGCACCCCGATGAGAGCTGGGAGTTCTTAAAATGGTGGACTAGCGCCGAAACGCAGACCCTTTACGGGCGTGAAATGGAGAGCCTCATGGGAGCGAGCGCGAGGGTTGCTACGGCGAATCTCGAAGCCCTCTCAAATCTCTCATGGCCGATTAAGGATTACAACGAGCTCATGGAGCAGTTTGACCAGGTCAGAGGTATACCTCAGGTGCCGGGCGGATATTATTCATGGCGTAACGTAAATAACGCTTTCTATACAGTAACTACGGATTCCTCTAGCACGGGCAGGACCTACACGGCTACCCCGAGAGAGGAGCTCATGGATAATGTAATTTACATAAATCAGGAAATAGACTACAAGAGGACAGAGTTCGGGCTTCCTCTTGCGGACGGAAAGGCGGTGGCGAAATGAAAGAAGGCGAAGCTCTCGCGAATGCCAAAAAGCAGGCGAGCCTCGGCTATCAGATAAAGAAAAACAAGGCATCCTATCTGATGATGGCTCCTTATTTCATACTTTTCTTTCTCTTCACCGTCCTGCCGGTTGTCATGTCGATAGTTCTTAGCTTTACGGACTTCAACATGCTTGAATTTCCTAAGTTTGTGGGATGGAGAAATTACGTAAAGCTCTTCCTTGAGGATAATATTTTCACAATCGCGTTAAAGAATACTCTCCTTTTTGCGGTAATCACGGGGCCTATATCCTATATGCTCTGCCTCCTCTTTGCCTGGATTATAAATGAGTTCCACGGCTTCCTGCGAGCTCTGCTTACGCTTATATTCTACGCTCCGTCTATCTGTGGAAACGCCTACCTTGTATGGAATCTCATTCTTACAGGCGACAGGTACGGATATTTAAATGGTATTCTTCTTAAGCTTGGCATCATAAATGAGCCAATCCTCTGGATGCAGACTGAGAAGTACGTGCTTCCGGTCCTCATAGTGGTTCAGCTGTGGCTGTCGCTCGGTACAGGCTTCCTGTCATTTATAGCGGGTCTTCAGACCATAGACAAGTCAATGTATGAGGCAGCAGCCATAGACGGTGTCAAGAACCGTTGGCAGGAGCTCTGGTACGTAACGCTTCCCGCGATGAAGCCGCAGCTTATGTTCGGCGCGGTAATGCAGATCACCCAGTCATTCGCGGTAGCGGATATATCCATAAATCTCGCCGGCAACCCGTCGGTAAACTACGCCGGTGCCACAGTCGTAACGCATCTTCTTGACTATGGCTCGACGAGGTTTGAAATGGGCTACGCTTCGGCGATAGCGACAATCCTGTTCCTCCTCATGGTAGGAACCAACAAGCTGGTGCAGAAAATTCTAGGAAGGGTAGGGGAATAAGCTTTGAGTAAACGAAGTACAGAAGCGGCTTTGCCGAAGAAGCGGGTCTTCCACAGGGAAAAACAGCTTAACAGATCATTTGCCGGCAATACCCTCCTCTTCATCATCATGATAATATGCGGAATTTTCATGGTATTGCCCCTTGTAATGATTGTAAATAACGCGCTTAAGCCGCTCGATGAGCTCTATCAGTTCCCGCCGCGGATTTTCGTAAGAAACCCGACGCTCGAGAACTTTACTGACCTCTTCACCCTGATGAATGATTCGTGGGTACCATTTTCAAGGTATATATTAAATACCGTAATCATCACGGGCGGAGGCATGGTAGGACATGTCATCATAGCTTCCATGGCGGCTTACCCGCTTGCTAAGAACAATTTTCCTTTTAAGAAACAGCTCTTTTCCATGGTCGTGCTGTCAATGATGTTTTCATGGACGGTCACCCAGATACCTCAGTATCTCGTTATAAGCTGGCTCCATATCAACAACAAGTATTGGGCCCTGATACTTCCGGCCTGGTCCTTCGGTATGGGTCTCTATCTCATGAAGCAGTTCATGGAGCAGATTCCCGATTCTATGATAGAGGCGGCGAGGCTTGACGGTGCTAGCGAATGGAAAATCTACTGGACTATAGTGATGCCTAACGTAAAGCCTGCATGGCTTACACTCGCTATCTTCCAGTTCCAGCAGATGTGGGGAAATACAGGCTCCCTCTTCCTAAGGGATGAGCAGTTAAAACCTCTCCAGTACGCCCTCCAGCAGATCACGGCAGGCGGTGTCGCGAGAGCAGGCGCGGCAGCAGCGGTTACATTTATAATTGCCGCTGTGCCTATAATCTTCTTCTTAGTCTGCCAGAGCAACGTCATCGAGACCATGACAACATCAGGTATGAAGGATTGAGGAGGGTGATATGAGAGTAAATAAGCTATTAATACGAATATCAGCTCTTCTCGCGGTGGCAGCGGTGCTCTTCACGAGCCTCCCAATGAGGGCAGAAGCTAATGAGCTTCCGTACACTACATATAATTACAATTATTGGAAAGACATAGTTTATACGCCGGCCGCCTATGAGCCTGACTTCACGGTGGCGGGCAAGGACCTGACATTTAACGGGGAACCGGTCGGAAAATTCGTTACGCCTGAAGATCTGTGCGTATCAGCGGATGGGAAGATTTACCTTGCCGATACGGGAAATAACAGGATTGTGGTCATGGACTCCACGATGTCAAATGTATATAACATAATCACCACATTTGACAATAACGGCAAGGAAGACAAGTTCAAGCAGCCTTACGGAGTAGCCATATCCCAGACGAACCAGCTCTATATAGCCGATTCTCAGAACCACAGAATCGTAGTTTTGAATGAGGACGGGAGCCTCGCGAGGATTATAGAAAATCCTCAGGCTGAGGTTCTCGATGAAGGCTTCGTCTTCGTGCCGCTTAAGGTTGCGGTGGATTACGCGGACAGAGTTTACTGCGTAGCCCAGAACATGTTCGAAGGAATCATGGTTTTTGAAACCAACGGTGAATTTACAGGCTTCTTTGGCACTATTAATGTTCAGATTTCCCTCTGGGAGAGGTTCTGGAGGAAGCTCGCCTCTAAGGAGGAGAGGGCGAAATCGCAGCTCTTCATCCCTACGGAGTTCACCGGTGTCGCTATAGACCCTGAGGGCTTTGTATACGCGTCAAATATAGACCCTGACGGTCTTCAGGGCGTAAGAAGGCTAAACCCTAAGGGTGAGGACGTCATAAAGAAGGGCACGAATTCAAATCTCGGAGGAGACCTTCAGATTACCGGAACCACGGACTATTCAGGACCTTCACAGTTCGTGGATGTCACATACCGTGATCACGGCATTTACTCCTGCCTCGACCGTAAGAGGGGGAGGGTGTTCACCTATGACCATGAGGGCAACCTCCTCTATATTTTCGGAGGACTCGGAACCCAGGACGGAACATTTTCACTTCCGGCGGCCATAGAGGATATAGACGGAGATCTCTTGGTTCTCGACGCGAATACCGCTGAGGTAACCTACTTTAAGACCACCGAATACGGAAGACTTATAAATCAGGCGGTCGGCCTCCGCTATGATGGCGACGAGGCCAAGGCTGTCGATATCTGGAAGAGGGTACTCCTTCTTGATGAAAATAATGAGCTCGCGAACACGGGTATCGGGAAGGCTTATCTTACGGCCGGTGATTACAGCAAGGCTATGAAGTACCTGAAGCTCGGCATGGCGAGGTCATATTACTCGGTGGCCTATAAGAGATACAGAAACGCCTACCTTACCGACCACGCGAATACGACGCTTACGGTAATTATCGTGATTATAGCGGCTATCGTGGTTTGGGTACAGTTAAAAAAGCACGGTCTAATAAAGCCGCGGGCAAAGGCAGCAGAGAAGGGAAGTGATGGGGATGCGTAAATATTTTTCAGCCGATAAATGGAAGTATTTATTCTATACCATGTCACACCCGATGGACGGCTTTTACTGGATAAGGCATACAGAGGGCAAGGGCAGCGTCCCTATAGCGATTCTCTTAGTTGTGATATTTGGCATTACATTTTCATCAAACAGACTTCTGGCGGGCTTTGTAGTAAATTATATAGACCCGAGAAGCGTGAATCTTCTCTTTGAGCTCTTGGGAGTGCTTGCCTTTTATATTCTTCTCTGCGCGAGCAACTGGTCTATCACCTGCCTCATGAACGGCGAAGGAAGATTAAAGGATATCGCGATTGCCATAGGCTACGGAACATTTCCGATAACGGTGGGCTTAATTCTCGCCACATTAGTGAGCGGCGCCATCGCTGATGACGAGCAGGCCTTCTACACCCTCATCATAGCGATCGGGATAGCCTACGGGGTTATCGTGATGCTGGTAGGCATTATGCAGGTCCACAACTATACGCTCGGAAAGACCTTAGTAACGCTGTTTCTTACATTTGTCGCGCTGATAATAATTATTTTCCTGATACTGCTCCTTACAAATCTGCTCGGCATGGTCTTTAATTTCTTCCGCAGCGTTTATACAGAGCTGATTTTCAGGACATAAGGGGGGTACACAGATGTTTAAGAAAGATAAGAGTCAGGAGGCAGGGGCTGTAAGGATAAAGCAAAAGAAAATGCCCATGTCTCCGGCAAAAAAACTTCTGCTGGTAATCCTTCTTGCGGTCCTCGTCATATTTGCCCTGTATATGGTTTACTATCTCGTTCACTATGTATCCTACGACAGATACAGGGACTTTCTATCGGATTACAGCATAGAAGGCGGAGTCAGCTACACGGCGCTTACAGATTCTTCCCCATCAGTTGAGGGCTATGAGCTCGTAGCGGAAAATGACAATCTGAAGCTCTACACGGACACGAAGACCGCGAATATAGCGGTTTTTGATAAGAGGAACGGGCAGGTAACATATTCGAATCCTCAGGACCCTGATAACGACTCGGTCGCGAACAGGGCAAACAAGGCCTATCTGAAGTCCCAGATGCTGGTCTACTACTACAATAAGGATGTCGTTTCCGGTACCTACAGCACCTATACCGACAGCGTCAGCAAGGGCCAGTACAGCTGGGAAGGCCTTGAAAATGGAATCAGATATATCTACGATGTCGGTGACGCTAATGGGATTCATTTCCTGATACCTCTTGAATACAGGTTAGGAACTGACAACCTCGAGGTTTCTATACCCGTCAAGGCGATAGAGGAGTACGGAGGTGGGGCCGTCTACCGTATCCAGATGCTCCGCTATATGGGAGCGGGCGGTATGGATGAAAATGGCTGTCTCGTCGTTCCGAACGGCTCGGGCTCAGTCATTAATTTCAACAACGGCAAGCAGAAGACGGGAAATTATTCGCAATATGTCTACGATATAGACCCTCTTGCGGCAAACTACACTACGGTAGAGCTCTTAAAGACCGCGAGACTCCCTATTTTCGGCATATGCAAGGAAAAGTCCTCCCTTCTCGTATCGATAGAGGAAGGCGCTTCCACGGCGGTAATAAGCGGTGTGGTATCAGGTACGGACTCAGAGAATAACTACGCTTATCCTTCATTTGTATTAAGAATAGTAGATAATCTCAGAATGTTCGGAGACGCTACCCAGGATGTATTTGTCATGGAGCCTGAGCCTTATAAGATAAATATAAGGGTCAGATATACATTTTTACCTGATGAAAATGTGGGATACGCGGGACTCGCGAACTACTACAGGAACCGCCTAATAGAGGAAGGTGTCCTTACACCGCAGACCGCTACAGGCGATATACCTTTTTACTACGATATAATCGCCGGTGTCAAGGAAAATGCCCATTTCTTAGGAGTCCAGTATCTGAGGAACTTCTCGATGACTGACTTCGATGAGGCCGGGGAAATATCTGACAGCCTCATGGAAAATGGAATTACGAACCAGGTGATGAACCTTCAGGGGTGGTTTAACGGCGGCTATTACCATGACGCGACAGACCACGTGAGGGTTACGGCGAAGCTTGGCGGCAAGAAGGGACTCGAGGACTTAAATGAGAAGGTAATCGCGAACGGCGGCAGGCTTTACGCTGATACGGCCTTCGAGGAGGTCACGATGGCGGACCATTCCTTCCCTTACTCGAAGGAAGCGTCCAGGTACTACGGAGCCGGATATGTGGCGACCTTAGGCCAGATAGACCCTACGACCCTTCGGAATACCTCGGGACTCGGTTATGAAGAAAATAGGTACAGCCTTATTTCACCTAAGTTTCTTCCAAGATACGTGGACACATTTTCGAAGAAAATAAAGGGAATCGATGTCTATGGCGTATCATTACGAGACCTCGGAAATGTCCTCACGTCAGACAAGAAAAGGACGAATCAGATAAACAGGGAGCAGGCCTTGGATGTGGTCGAGGGCCAGCTTGATACCCTAGCCGGTACCGGAAAGAAGCTCATGACAAATGAAGCAAACAGCTACGCTTTCCGCTACAGCAGCGATATCATAAACGCCCCTCTTAAAGGAAGCTCCGTAAATATCATAGATTACGATATTCCGCTCTATGAGATGATAATTCACGGGTGCGTATCTTATTCTTCGGAGCTCCTTAACTTCAAGAACGCAGATGATATGGACATCATGACCCTGAAGCTGATAGAATTCGGCGCGAGTCCTCATTACGTATTTACCTATGAGGATTCAAGTAAAATGAAGGAGACCGCCTTAAACCGCTACTACTCAACTACATTTTCAAACTGGGAAAAGAACGCCGTAGATGAGTATAAGAAGGTAAATGAGGTGCTCTCAAAGGTTTCCGGCGAGCAGATAACCGGTCATGAAATCCTTGATTCGGGAGTCAGGAAGGTCACATATGGAAATGGGGCAGTGATTTACGTAAATTATTCGGACAAGGATGAAGTGGCGGACGGGATAACGATTCCGGCCATGGGATATGATTTGGAGGCAGGCAGATGAGAAAAAAGAAAAGAAGACTTTCTCTCATTCAGAAGAGGAATCTGCATGGATTTTTATTTGTCCTGCCATGGCTCATAGGCTTCCTCCTCTTCTACGTGCGATCGCTGGTGATGACTGTTCAGTTCTCATTTTCGACCCTTACCGTGGACACTAAGGGCGGAGGCTTCAGCCTGGTTCCGGCGGGACTTTCGAACTACATTTACGCCTTCCGCGTTCATCCGAGCTTTAAGCAGGTACTTACGAAATCAATAGGAGATATGGTTATAGATGTACCGTTAATCATATTTTTCAGCTTATTTATAGCGATGCTGCTTAACAGGAAGTTCAAGGGAAGGGCTATAGTCAGGGCTATTTTCTTCCTGCCGGTAATACTTAATTCAAGCGCTATCAAGGCCGCCATGGACCTCTCCGCAACCATGATGGCGGGCGGTATCTCAAGCCAGGCGGCTGGGGTATCGGCGACGGCGGGAAATACGATAGCCTTTGATATAGACTATCTCATGAACATGTTCGTAAGTCTCGGAATTCCGGCTACCGTCATGAATTATATAGTCCAGGCTGTCAGCCGTATAAATGATATCATTTCCGCTTCGGGGGTGCAGATAGTCATATTTATAGCCGCCCTCCAGTCAATCCCTTCGTCGATGTACGAGGTAGCGAAGATAGAAGGCGCCACAAGCTATGAGACCTTCTGGAAGGTAACATTTCCAATGGTCATGCCTCATATCATAACGAACTTCGTCTACACCATAGTCGACAGCTTCACGGACAGTGATGTCGTAAATCTTGCCTACAGCGTGGCATTTGACGAATTTAACTACGGACTGAGCTCTGTAATGAGTCTGGCATCGACGCTTATAACGTGTCTGATTCTGGTGCTTGTAGTGAAGCTTATCCAGAAGCGCACATTCTATTACAACTAGAAAGGGGGATGAATGATGTCAAAGCAAGCGGCAGTAAAGAAGAACGCTTTCGGGAGATTAAATGCCTTTGTTCATGATTCCTTTGAAATGAAGATCCTCATGAACAAGATAAAGGATTTTCTGATAGGACTCGTGAGGGTCCTGATACTCATCGGAGTCGGCTACGTAATCTTAGCCCCTGTCATAGGTATAGTGGTAAATTCCATTTCGTCGGATGTGGATGCCTACAACCCTATGGTCTTCGTGGTGCCTGAGCACCCGACGCTTGAGAGGTTCAAGCTCGCCTTCACGAGACTTAACTATATTCCGACGATGGCGAAGGACCTGCTCTATACAGGCTCTCTGACTTTAATCCAGTTACTGATATGCTCTATGGTAGGGTATGGCTTCGCGAGGTTTAATTTTCCTTTTAAGAAATTATTGTTTGGCATGGTAGTTGTCATGATAGTAATTCCTTCACATACCATCATGCTCCCTCTCTACCTCACCTTCAGGTCATTTGATCCGCTCGGAATCGTAACCGCCATACATGGAAGTCCTATAAATCTTATGGGAACTCCGATTCCTATGTATATTATGACGACACTGGGGTGCGGAGTCAGATCAGGCCTCTATATCTACATTTTCAACCAGTTCTTCAGAGGACTGCCCAAGGAAATAGAGGAAGCGGCTCTTGTGGACGGCTGCAGCGTATGGAGGACGTATTTTAGCATCATGCTAAGGAGCGCGTCACCTGCGGTTATCACGGTAACGGTCTTCTCAATCGTATGGCAGTTCAACGATACATTTTACGCTAAGCTATTCCTCTTAAGTGAAAATGTAGTGATCAGCAAGAAGATATCATCTCTTCAGGCTACAATCGCAAACCTCGACAAGGTACTGGATCCTAATATCCAGGAGCTTTACCTCGACGCAGGCGTAATTCTCGTAATTCTGCCTATCTTAATCATATATCTCATCCTCCAGAAGAACTTCATCGAGGGTGTGGAGCGAAGCGGAATAGTCGGGTAAAAAGACTGGTTTTTCGGGTAAATATAGCTAATAAATCAGTAGTTAATTGCTTAATAATTGTTTAATTTAATGGCTAAGATATTATATAATCATCTTAGACTTAAATATATTTAAAGCTCACAGAGCGAAAAGGAGGATCAACAGTGGGAAGAAGGCAAATTTTGTCACTGATGGTAGTGGGTGCAATGGCGTTTACAATGACAGCGTGCGGAGGCAGTAACAGCACATCGTCAAGCGCAAGCTCGGCCAAGGCATCATCAGGCGCTGTATCATCAGCAACAGGGGCATCATCAAGCACGTCAACGGCAGCAGCTTCATCAAGCCAGGTTGTCTCAGAGACCTCGACAGAGGAGACCCCGGCAGTCGCGGCAAGCATTGACTTTGAGGATGGCAACTTCGGTTTTGTCGGTATCGACAAGGTCGTAAACCGCGCGGCGGATGATTCAACCCTTGAGGTCGCTGACTTTAATGGGTCGAAGGCTCTTAAGGTAACACCGACAGGCACAGGTTCAATCGACGTGGCTATCCAGGCGGACGCGTTACTCGGGGCAGACGCGGGAAAGCTTAAGACAGTTGAAATGTCAGCCGGAATCGAGAATCCGGATGGCAAATTCTCAGCCGTATCGGGTAACATTTACGGACTCGTTGGTGAAAATAAGGATCAGACCCAGGATGCCTGGTCGGTATATCTTGAGACAGCCAATCCTAAGACCATAACCTACACGGTTCCTGACGGCTATACCTTTGGCGAAGGAAATTATCTTGTGGTTTCCGTAGAGTCAGATGTAGCTAAGGACGCAGGCGGTACACCGGCTATCCTTTACCTTGATGATATAACCTTTAAGGATGTTGACGGAAATGTGCTTAAGGCAGACTCCACCGCCCAGTTCGCCTCACAGGATACGGGAAATGACCGCTCTAACCTCTTCGCTCTCACAAGTCCTACAGAGATCGAAGGATTCCAGGTATCAGCTGATGCCTGGGCTCAGGCCGGTATAGACCTTACTGAGGACCAGATCAAGGCTATCGACAAGAACACTGTATTTGAAATCAGCTACACCTCAGAGACAGGCAATATGTGGCTCGTATTCCCAGGCGCTGAGAAGGGCTGGATGAGAATAGGTGTCGGAGACGCTGACGGCTCGGGTCAGGGATACGCTTATCTTAACAGCTCAAAGAACATAGCCCAGGTTGACTTTAAGACAATTTCCAAGTACCTCGGCAAGGATCCTACCAAGTGGGGTACGACCCTTCAGTGCGAGTCCGATGGTAAATGGGAAGTATACTCAGTCAAGATGGGTAAGAAGGCTAAGCATTATACCTTAAATGGTGGAGTTTCGATAGAGGGCTTCCAGAAGAAGGCCGACGGCTGGGCTCAGGACGGTGTTGAGGTGAGCGAGGACGTCATGAAGACCCTTGTTCCGGGAACCGCAATAGAAATTGATTATACATCAGAAACCGGTGAGATCTGGCTCGTATTCCCCGGAGCCGAGAAGGGTTGGATGAGAATAGGTGTCGGCGATTATGACGGTTCGGGCCAGGGCTATGGCATTTTCGATGGCAGCAAGTGCTTCATAACCTATGAGACTATCGCTAAATACTTAGGCGAGGATACTTCAAAATGGGGCACAACCATCCAGTGCGAAGCTTCAAGCGCATGGGAAGTATTTGACGTAAAGATCGGCAAGGCCGTAGTTATGAAGGCAAATAACCGCCAGACTGAAGTAGAAGGCTTTGCGACATCAGCCGACGGCTGGGCTCAGGCAGGCGCGGATCTTACAGAGGATCAGATAAAGGCTCTTGTTCCCGGTTCTGTTATAAATATTAACTATACTTCAGAGAGTGGAGAAATCTGGCTTGTGTTCCCTGGCGCTGAGAAGGGCTGGATGAGAATAGGCGTAGGAAACTTCGATGGTTCAGGTCAGGGCTTCGCGGCTTACGATGGGTCTCATGCCCAGGTTACCTATGAGACTATCGCGAAGTATCTTGGCGACGACACTTCCAAGTGGGGAACCACACTTCAGTGCGAGGCTTCAACCGCATGGGAGGTTTACGGAGTCAATATAGGTCAGACAAAGTAATATTACGATTATCGTGAGGGAGGTAATACAATGAAACTATATAAGAAATTGGTAGGTACAAGCCTTGCGGCAGCCATGGTCATTTCACTGGCTGCCTGCGGAGGCAGTGATAGCGCTTCGACATCAAGCTCCGCTAAGATTGGGGCGGCTGCTACAAGCGCTGAGAAGACGAGCACCGCGTCAGCTTCAACTGAAAAGGCATCCTCAGTAACTCCTGAGACCGCGGCTCCTGCGGGTACAGGCACCACCACAGGCGATGGCTTCATGAGAACAGAGTCTGACGGCAAGCGCCAGATTCTCATAGGTACATGGTGGAAGCAGTACTACGACAGCGGCGACGCTTCTATAGATGTTTCTCCTGACTGGATAGCGAACCAGGATGCCGATGGCGATGATGATGCCAAGAAGGCTGAGAAGGAAATCAACAGGAAGGTAGCCCAATTAAAGTTTGACAATGTAAAGAAGCTTGAGGATACTTACAATTGCAAGTTCTACTGGACAAATCTTACCTATACCGGTGTTCAGGAGTCAATAAATACCTCAGTTCTTGCGGGGACCCCGGACGCGGATATTTATCTTGTAGATACGGGAATGGCAATACCTGCCCAGATGAACGGTCTCGCTGTTGATCTTAAGAGCGTGCTTCCTGCTGACGCTGATGTACTTAAGGATCAGAAGGTTATGTCATACCTTGACCTGGGCGACGGCAAGGCCTGCATTTTAAAGAGAGTCGAGGCCCAGAGCCAGGTAGAGGCTACCTATCCTCTTGCCTTCAATATGCAGATGCTTGAGGACAACAACCTCGAGGACCCTCGCGAGCTCTATAAGAGAGGCGAGTGGACCTGGGATAAGTTCATAGAATACTGCAAGGCTCTTACCCAGGATACAGACGGTGACGGTCAGACAGACCAGTATGGCTACTGCGGATATGAGTACGAGACATTTGAGAACCTTATGATGAGCAATGGCGCGGGTATCGCGATCGGAAATAAGCAGACGCTTGATTCACCGCAGACAGGCGAAGCCCTTCAGATGCTCTCAGACATGTACAACGTATATAATGTATGCTATCCTTATGACTATGAAGGCACTCCTTCGGATTCCATGAGAAATCAGTATACACAGGGAAATATAGGATTCTTCCCTATAGCTGCCTGGATCGAGGCCGGAAACAACGACTATGACTGGGACGGCGATGGCACAGCAGAGCTTCCATTCGACGTTTGCTATGTACGCTGGCCTGTAGGACCTTCAGGTGACCAGGAGAAGAATGCCGGCAAGAACTCCACATCAGGTGAGTTCTATATCATTCCTGCAGGAATCGCTGAGCCTGAGAAGGTCTACAATTTCCTCTATGACTATTGGAACTGGATGGATGGCGATTATTCACTCCGTGACAGCCGTGAGACCCTTAACTGGTGGTATGGCGTAACCGGACGTGACGATGAACATCAGACAGCGAACTTCGATGTCATGAACGACTGCGGCGCTCACACAGAGCTCGACCTCTGGAACAGCCTTAATGTTTCATACGATCTCGAATCCGTGATGAAGGGCGAGGTAACACCGGCCCAGTTCCAGGAGACCTACAAGCAGCAGGTACAGGACGGACTTGACGCTTACTTTAATCAGAAATAAAAGAAAGCTGATAAAAGCAGGACCTCAGATGTGAGGTCCTGTTTTTGTATGTCTTGACTAATCGGCACTGAACTGTTAAAATGATAACAGAACGAACGGCAGGAGAAAACAATGAACTTTGACAACACATTTTCAAAAGACATAAGGAAGACCGTTGACAATCCTGAAGAGGATTACACTGTCAAGCGGCTCTTTGCGAATAAGCTATTTCTCTCATGGATACTGAAGGAACGCTCTCAAAAAATCACCGAATTTTTGAATGAGCAAGACAAATCGGAAATGCTGTGGTATAATGATAATAGAAAACAGGGAAGGACCTGATTTCTAAGAAGAACTTCTTAAGAACACTGCAAAAATAAAGCCTGAAAAGGGCGGAAAAGGAGCCTGTTAAATGATTAAATGTTTTACCAAGACCAAAAGAATCGTGATGGTATTCCTCGCGGCTGTCATGATGTTTAGCGCGATACCGGCGGCTATGCCTGCGGGAATGGCGGGAGTAGTATGCGCGAAGGCGGGGACAAAAAATTGTCCGATATGTATTTATGATAGTAGAACCTCAAATTATCATACAAAAACATACATGATACCCGACACAACTGAATATATTCTCTTAGCGACCAAGAATCATGGTTCTATAAATAAAGCAAAATGTTACGGCTATGATAAGTCAATTGTAAAAATAAGTTCATGTAAAGTAAGCGGAGATAAAGTATGGCGCATAAAAGCTATGAAAGTTGGAAAAACCACGGTTAAATGGAAATACAAAAATCTCAAATGGTCATATTCTTTTATCATAACGAATTCTGAGAAATTATATTCTGTTATATATAATGATAGAATGAATGAGAAACGCCATTTTGCTGATTATTTTGTAAAAAAAGATGGTGATGTCGATTTTGATATTTTACCTGGGAAATATATTTTAAAAAGCGGAGATGGCAAAGGAACAGTCAAAATAGATCACAGCGAAACTGATAGAGACGAAGTATATTATTTTGGCTATACGGACACATTGGATTTTCTTGAAAACGGCGATGAATTAAAAAATGGAAAGGTAATTGAAGTTAAAGATGGCGATTATGTAACAGTAAGTGGAATAGATGAAAATGGGCACTTTACTATGGACGCATATGTTACAATAAGACGTGTAAAGTAAAGGAGAATTTTATGAAATATAAATTTATTAAAACTTTAGCTTTAGCTTTGGTAATATCAATAGCTGCCGGGACAAATACATTAACGCTCTTCGTTTCAAGTACGGTAACAGCAAAAGCGGCGGAGAATACGAAGATACCGAAGCGTAAGAATTACGAGAACTACAGTGATTATATTTACGCGATGTATAATTTTATTAACGGACGTACCGGGTATAAGTATCAGATACCTGTAGCTGATATATCTGATTATTCGAAATATATCAAAAATTATACTTTGTACTTTAAATATTCGGTTAATAATGGCCTTAATGGTGGATACGCTGATGATGTATATCTTCTTCCTCCACGTATTCCTGAATATTACGCTCGTGGAATAAGACCTTTTGACATTATCAATAACAGTGGTATGAACGGGCCTACCTATGATACTTACAGTTCCTTATACAATGAATACTCAAGGAACTTCGATTTGTATCAGAATTTTATTAATGGTGAAGTTACTATTGATATTAATCCTGATGAAAAGCCATGGAATGCTACTGTAAAAAACTATTTCTATACAGAATATAAAATTCCTTCCGACATCAAAAAGCAGCCGAAGTTAACAGAAGCGCAATTCAAAGAGACTGTAAAGAAAGAAATAAAAAAGCGGGATAGCTTCAGTTACTATGAGGGAATAATTTACTCCAACATCGGCGATAAAGAAGTTGTTGACCACGTACATATTTCAAAAGATACGTGGAAGAAAGAGAGAGAAGATTTCTTAAATCTTCTTGAACATGATCCTTCGAGTGATTATAGACCATATACAGTCACGGAGAGAAAGAAAATATATAAGGTATATTATTCCCAGAAGGCATATAATAGATCCAGGGCCCATATAATAAACAGTATCGCGGATATTATCGATGACTATTCTATAGCCGGAGATATAGAAGATGACGGACTTACAAAGAAGCTGAAAGCTTTGAACCTTACTCCCGTTGAGCAGTGTTTAGCACCGGTAATTCCCGGAATAACAGATAGATTCAGGGACGAGTTTGGCGCTCAGTACCTTTATGATTACCAGTCTGACCGTCTGCGGCTTCAGGGCTGGAATATTAAAGAAAGAGACAAAGGTATTTCACCTTCATATGTGTATACATACCGTGTATTTAAGTATGGCAATCAGAGCTGGGATTTTTACGTCTTAAGAGAACGCATACGTTAATTTGTACCCCGATGAAAAATCGGGGTGTTTTTTTATTATAAAAATTTTACTCCATATTATTAATGGAACTATATCACTAATATAATACGTATATGGAGTGAAAAATGGATATTAAAAAATTTTCAAAACCACTGACAGCATTCCTGGCGCTGACCATAGCGTTTACTTCAATTGCTTTTCCACCCAAGGCAACTAAAGTATTTGCAGTTGGTAGACCACATGCATATAATGAGATTAATCTTCTCAATGATAGGGGACAATATATTTATTCGGCTTGTGCCGAGGATTCAGATAGTGAGGTTAAATTTACCACTGATTTTATTAAAGATGGGATAAAAGAAACGTTTGACCCTGAAAAAAACATAAACGCCGAGTATACAAACAAAAATGGAAGTCGTATTACCATTGGGAAATGGAGCAGTCTTCTTGAAAAAAGTAACGAAAATATTATGGTTCAATATAACAAGGATGGTGACGGACTTTTATCGGCTTCCTGGGATACCATGCAGCATAACGGATATCCCGGCTATGATGTCGTCGCTTACAGGCTGAAATACAAGAGCGGAAGTGAAACGTATACGGTCTATGTTACCTGTGGCACAATATATTCGACTCTGACTTTTGGTAGTACACCTGGCGGCACCGAACCTGCAAAATGGAGCGATTTAAATGGCCGCAGAGACATTTGTCAGACATGCTACGACTTTATATCGCGTAATAATATACAGAAAAGTCTTAAAGCACAGGGCATTAAAATAAAGCCCCATACTGACAACGCTGAAGCGCAAAAAGAGTCAGATGAAACCGAATATGAATATCTTGCGGGGCTCTTTACAGGCGCGCATCCCTCCAACGCAACAGTAACAGCAACACCTATTATAGATACATTCAGCGGCGCGCAAAGTAGAAAAACCTTTGGCAGAGTATATGATACAATAACCAGAATATCAACAAAGAGTGCCGGCGACCATGCGGGGCATTTTTATTATAAATTACCTGAACCCGCGGTAATAAATGGCAAACGTTACATAGGAATTCCTATGTCCAGTCTTTTTACTATACAAAGCCGCTGGAGGGAATACAGAAGAGACTTCTTAGAAAAAGCAATTATTGGTAACGCTAAGGCTCAATACTACTTTAATGGTAATCATAAAACAGATCCAGCCAGTAGAAATGCCTATAAAAGCAGTATGAGCAGCTGTGTAGTGCATGATAAAATAGTCTATTTCACGGCTGATGATAAGCCTGTCAAGCCTGATAAGCCTGTCAAGACCCACGTCAAGCGCGTCACCAACATAATCAATGACAATCCTGATCCTGAAGACCAGGACCTCATAGATTATCCTGAACCACCTCAAAACCCACCTGATGAGTCAGAGGAAGTAATCGAGACTTATCACACCTGGGATGATACATCAAAGGACCGCAGCGCTATCAAGCCTTATTATATTACCTATAATGACGCGCGAAACTTTGATGATGAGCAAGGACACCATGACGCCTTTACAGAGGAAGATGAACACGGTATAGTTATTCCTTCGGGTGAGCGGCTTCAGAACGGTAACGAAGATGACGCATACTGGGGACAGATATCATTTACTTCAAAATCACAGGTACATGATTTCCAGTCTACCTTCAAGTATGAGTATAATCTGTATGAAGCTTATCAGGTTCCGGAATCATACACATATCTTGACGCAAATAACGAGCCTCAGACAGAAACAAGGATGGTAACAAAATACCGCTTTATCGGCCTTCAGAGAAGAACAGTTACGGGCCACGTATACAGAAGAGCCTATAACTATAGGCTCAACCCTGATATTTCAAACCTGTATAACTTTGATAACGCCAATACCTATAACGATGCCTTTACCGGAAAGAAAAATACCTTCTTAAAGGATGAAGACCATCTTATTAATCAGGAAATCAAGCCGGATATGAACGGCCCTGTTATGACGAAGCTCAATACTGTCAAGAAAATTCCTAAGTTCATTTACAAGAATTGCAAGTTTGAATGGATGGACACTCTCCCAAGCGAAAGGGAAAAAAACCTCGGCTTCATCCGTGGTAGTATTAACGGAGATGGCTTCACAAATGATTATACTCCTGCAAGCAAGGCGCTTAAAAAGGGAACAAAAATAATAGAAAAGCATGTCGGCAATGGCAAGGACAAGCCTTCATATTTAAGAGACGGCACTCCTGTTACTTCATTCGCGAAGGTAACTACCGGCGAGTTCAAGATTGAGTACAATGGACAAACCAAGACCTTCCTTGACTCCAGAGAAAGATGGGTAAGATTTGACGGTTCTCCATACAATTACAAGACCATTTTCAAGAGAGGCACATCAATCAGCGAAGAGACAAAGGGTAAGACCCAGGCTGAAATCGATTATGAGAACACGAAGAAGGCCATTGACGAGCAGAATGAGAAGATCAAGAAGCAAAACGAAAAAAATAAGGAAACGAGAGAAAAGAACAAGGAAGAAAGGGAAAAGGCTGAAAGGAAGGCCAAGAAAGGCAAGGTTACTTTCAAGATAGATAACAAAACCTATACAGGCACTATCACGAGAGATGACATTACCAAGGATAACTGGAAATTCAGCAGCGATGATCTTCGGTACATAAAGATTGGAAAGCATAAGCAGATCAAGATTGATGAGATTAATTTTATTTATAAGATAGCGGCTTCGGAAACAAAGAATAAAAAAGCAAAACCTATAGATTTTAAAAAATCCGGTGAATCAACCTCAACCAAAATCATCGAGGTATCCAAGACCGGTGACAACATCTGCTTCGTCTGTGCTGATGATGGCAAAGGCGTTATAGGCAAGCAGAAAGACAAGATTTATTTCTATAAAAACAAAAGCGATAAAGGAATAAAGGTTGAAAAAGAGCTTACAATAATGATTGAAACATGGGAACTGAAAGAAAATTATAAGAAAAAGGAAGTCCCTAAGGTAAGCTATAACGATAACCTGGAAAATGACAATAATTCCGGTAATACTAAGAAGCATGGCAGTGAACAGGAAGGCGAAGATATCGGTATAGAAGAAGATGACGACGATGATGATGAAAATCCATTCTGGGAAAAGATGTATAAGGAAGCGAAAAAATGGTTAGGAACGCCTTATTCTATGGATTCGAAAAAACACTTAGGCACTGATTATTTTGACTGTTCCGGTTTTGTATATTATGTTATTAATAATTGCGGTAATGGATGGCATGTTGGTTATAAGCCATCTATAAGGCCTGGCGAAAGCGCTTCGAATGATCAGAGAGCTTATTGCAGTAAGATATGGGGTCGTCATGGAACAAGTGGATATCGTGAGGCAGTAAAAAAAGCTCAACCCGGAGATCTTATATTTTTTACCGGCCCTAATCATGTAGGTATTTACATGGGAAACGGCAAAATGATTGATGCCCAGGGCAATGGAGTTTCAGAGGAGCCAATTGATGTAAGCTGGTGGAATTATAAATTTTATTGTTTTGGCCGCTTAAAATGCATGGAAAAATCTCTAAATAAGCTCAAAGAAAAGAAGAACCTCAACTCCCACCTTATGTCACTCCGTAACATGCAGAGTAATCTTCTTAGCAACCTCTTAGCTAATCCTGAAAATCCTGATCCTGACGTTTTACAGAATCTTAAGATTAAGAAGGTGCAGGAAAATAAGCTTAGCACGCAGATCAGAGAAATTGATAATGAAATCGCTAACGGCTCCTTTAGCTTCTATAATGAAGATGAAGAGGATTTCGAAGAAAATAACGGTGATGAAGATGATGACGCTACCATTGATACCGGAACAACTATCAGTGATGACGCGGACCCAAGAAATATCCCTTATATCAAGGATCTTTATCCTGTTAACAGGTTCCTTGAAGGAATCGAAGTTAATACATATGAGACTTCTCCCGCTTTCAGCAGAGAGCTCACCAAGATTCCTGAAGACCAGGCAAACGGTAAATACCCTACAACGCTAGATTCTACCTACGTAAGAGCCATTACTACTGATGGAACATCGCTTGCAATGGGAGATCAGAAATATTTCGGGCCTGCGGCTCTTATCAAGCAAGTATATCGGATGAATGAACCAGTTGTTGTTCAGACTCCTGTCATTTCACCTGTAGTGCTTTACAGAGATAACGGCGAGAACAACAATCCGCCTGACCCTCGAGATTCCTCAAGTGAATCCGAAGAGCTCTATTCATCAGGCAGCGTAAAACAGGTACCGACTCAGCTCGTAGAAGGAAAAACCAATGCAAACCTTCCTCAGCTGAGACTTGACGAGGTTTACTGGTTCAAGTTCTCGACAAGAGACCATTTACAGCATATGGGCTACCGTGACGCTAATACCCATTCAAACGCATGGGAAAACCTTGGAAACACGGACAGCAAGTATGATAAATACGTTAAAGCAAAGTACGTACATTTCCCTACGGATGTCATTCTCTACCAGAATGAACAGCCAAAGTACATTAAGCACGTATCAGATGAGAATGCTGAAGGATACTGGACACCGCTTGAACGTAATGACTGGGAGTTCGTGAAGTTCTACATTCCTGTATGGGCAAAGGAAGGAATCCATGATTCCGGTGAAAACCAGGTTCTCTATAAGGTTGAAGCCTATAACGTTATTTCAAATGACGGCAACGACCATTCAACAGATCCGTCAGCCCGCGAACGTGAGCTTAATGACCACGGCAATGGTGACGAGACACCTGATAACGAGCTTTATGTGGCGACATACGAGATTCCAGTCCAGATATCCGGATGGATTTATGACTTCCAGATTGTTGGAACAAATGAAGTCGGAACCTATGACAAGAGCTACGATGAAACCAAGCAACATAACGCTAACTGGTACGCTTTCTGCCCTAACAAAGAGGAAAAGAAGGCAGGACCATATAACAGACTTGGTGGCGATGACAGATATAAAGCTCTATGGCCTTTCATAAGACAGACAGTTGATGGTAATATAGTAAATCCATGGAGTCTTAAGGATACCATAGCGATAGCTGCCGGTTCCTCTCATAAATATGATAACATGGGAACCTTCAGAAAGGGTTCAAAATTCGCCTACTCCGTAAGGACAATCAGCAATCTCTGGCATGACAAGGATTACCTGTCAATCAAACCTACCTTTAAATTCTACGACCCTGAAACCGGAAGGATTCTTGATCAGAACAAGGGTGAAATATACATCTACTATCACGATGATTCGGGTGATTATACGCAGCTCTTCATACCGTATGGCTCCGAGACAGACAAGAATCTCATTCATTACGTAAAGCTTTCTGATGGCGGATTTGACGGAAGCTATTACACTAGTGACCTTGACAACACTGTATCATATCCTCAGGCAGCCTACAGTCCTGTAAGCACCACAGGAGATATTGAGAGCTTCACACCTCGTGTAACAAGCGGTCTTGCGAAGGAAAAGCGCATGTTCCTTAACAGAAGGAATAAGTCATTTACTCTTTCGAATATCACCCTTACAAGCGCTTTGAGAATGTTCTCCGGAACCGATGAGCAGTTCAAAGAAAACGTTAACAGGAGAGCAGGTTCTACGGCAAGCCTTCAGAACCTGTATAATACCGGTGATGATACCGACAGACTTAACAATGTCGTAAGGAACAGCATGCAGACATGGTACGGTGAGTACTTCATTCCAAGCAGACTTTTCGTATCGACTATGAGCCCTGACGAGCTCAGAAGGTACGCTGAGGAGCACGAAGTAACCGAACAGAACGGTGACAGACATACAACTACAGGTCTTGAAGAAAATGATCCTGTTGCTTTCAAACAGAAGGGCTTCTTGATCCTTAACTTCGATATTGTATCGAACAAGGAAGAAAACGAGGGCGATGACCCAACTCCTGACCTTGTTTACAAGGGACCTAACGGTGGTTCGAATATGTGGAAGAACGAGAACCAGAAGCCTTCGGTTGACGTTCCTGACCCTCATGATCCTACCAAGAATATCCCAATTCCAACGGAACCTGGTGATGTAGTGGTTATCAACATAGAAGAGTCAACAAACGATGACACTCAGGCAGAGTACTTTATGATTCAGTGACCTTAGTAACGGCTCCCTCTTTGAGGGAGCTGTTGCTATAGACAACTGAAGGAATTTCGCTTAAAAAGATCTCTGAATTTTTAGAAACCGGTTGCGCTGTTTCTAAGATTGTTGTATACTATAATTGTAAGAAGAAAATACATTTCCAAGGAGGAAACAAAATGAATACAAAGAATTACAAGAAGTTAATTTATGGCCTTATGCTTGCGAGCGCCATTACTGTCGCTCCGATTATGCAGCCTGTTGCCGCTCATGCCGCGACTAATATTTCTACCGTAAGTAAAAGTAGTGTTGTTGCCAGCGCAAAAAAGAAGCAGAGCTCGACTAAGAAGAAGCAGAGTTCGACAGCCAAAGCTTTTAATAAAATGTGCAATTGGATTAAAAAAAATGGTTATGAAGAAGATTATCATTATGGGTACATTGATGGACCAGTACAAATAGCTTATGTAGATAATTATGCTTCTGTTGCGTATTATTTTGAAGAATATGGAATCGGAAATATAGGATTTGATTTTACTAAATCAGGAAAATATGTAGAAATATCATATAATCCCGGCGGTGATAATAATGAAATAGTTTTAACCGCAAAAATGCCAAAGAAAAAGTTCGGTTCAATGGCTACTCCTGACTGGGAACTTGACGAGAATTCGGTTATCAAAGGTTACAAGAAATCTGACGTAAAGAAGTTCTCAGATGATGCCAACGATGCCATTACCCAGGCTTATTCTGAATGGAACGACGCCCTCAAGAAGATGGGCGTAAGCATGAAGAAGCTCGGCTTCAAGAACTGACCAGCCCACAATACAGACAAACCGCCGCTTTCGTGTTTTACGAAGATGAAAAGAATAAGAAAAATGAAAAAAGAAGGCTTTCGCGGCCTTCTTTTTTGTATGGTATTCGATTTCCTGGTTTTCCGTGCTTTTAATACAAGGTCTTACTGCTTTCAAGTAACTTCTTGGCATTGTAGTAGTCAGTAACTGTTTTACCGGCGCCTTCGCAGGCAGTTTCAAGCGATACATTATAGAACTTCATTGCGGTTTCAACGGAAGATATAAGTTGCTCAGCTTTTCCTTCGGCCATACCCTCAGCAATACCTATCTTTCTTTGATCAATATATTTTTCGGCTAATTCCATATAAATCACCTCGCCTTTCTCACTTTCACGCTGGAGTTCAACGGCACTATCTATAGTTGCTGTCAAGTCGTCAGCGGCTTTATTAGTAACAAGGTAGTTAAGAAAGTTCTTAACGTCATCAGTTATATTACCGTTAGTACCTGAAGCATTAAGAAATATTCTGGTCGCTCCATCATCTAATATGAGGTCTGGGTCTTCATCACACCTGTTTCTGAAGGTATATTTGTATAATCCTTCATCAAATGGATCATCTAAGCAGATGAAAACTATATAGCAATCATTAAGCTCGCTGTAATAATGGCCATGACGAAGCATCCGCATATCGTTTAGTGCCTGATAGTAGCGGGAGCGCTTACTCTCATCTGACTTAAGGAATCTTTGCATTTCAAAGTCATAGGCTGTTCCTTCATTATCGGAGAAGTAAATATCAAAGCGAACACCTTTACCATCGCTAGTGATTTTGATAGGTTTCTGTTCGTTTACAGCACCGATCCTAGCTATCTTCCTGCCGGTGATAATCTCAGCGAGCTGTTTACACAAGTCGGGATTCTCACTAAGTACGAGGCAGAACATGAAGTCATCGGTGAAGGTTAACTCTTTGTAAGGTTTAATGTCTGTTAAATTGTAATTTAGGTTCATCAGCTTCTCCTTGGTTATTTCTACTACTATATTAGCAGATACTGCGATTTGAGTCAAGTCTGATTCTATTTTTCCGACGATGCCAATGATGCCATAACTGAGGCTTATTCTGAAAGGAACTCCGCACTCAAGAAGATGGGCGTAAGCATGAAGATAGCTCTCTTGATGAATACAAGAAGGCAAAAGAGCTGATAGCTGAAGTGAAAACATTGATCTAACGGAGAGAAGCTGATTAAGGCAATGGAAAATACGGGACCTCTAGAGGTCCTGCTTTTTGTGTGATAAGTGTATGCCCGGCCGGTTTGCGTATGTAGTGTAAAGTTTGATTATATTTGCGATATGTGGTATACTCATACTAATTAGAAGAAAGAAGGCTTTTGGATGAATAAGAGTAACGGAAGGACTTACCTCTTTGAGTCGGCGCCTGTTTCGAAGGCTGTATGGACCATGGCGCTGCCGACCGTAATCACGCAGTTAATAAATATTGTCTATAATTTCGCCGATACATGGTACGTCGGGAGAACCGCAAATCCCGCAATGGTCGCGATCTTAGGGGTTTGTTTCCCTATTTACGTTATAATGGCGGCGGCAGCGAATCTCTTTGGAATCGGTGGCTCAAGCATGATTTCCAGGTCGCTGGGACAGAAGAAGGTTGAGAAGGCAAGGCACGTATTCGCTTTCTCATTTTGGGGCGGCATGCTTGCGGCGGTTATTTACCTTGCGATTATGGCTATTTTCCGCCCGCAGATAATTACGCTTGTCGGCGGCGACGCAAACGACTTTGACTATATTTCTACCTATATATTCTGGACAATGATAGTCGGCGCCATTCCTTCAATCGGAAATGTTCTGTGCGGCCACCTGGTCCGCTCAATCGGAGCCTCGAAGGAAGCGGGTATCGGTATGTCGATGGGCGGTATTTTAAATATTATTCTCGACCCGCTATTTATGTTCGTGATTCTTCCGGAGGGACATGAAATAGAAGGCGCGGCAATTGCGACAATGCTTTCGAATACCGTAGCATTTATATATTTTATTATCTATATCGTGAAGCATGATGAGGGAAACGGCAGAGGTGTAATTACACTAAGAATTAAGGATATATCTTTCGGTGAAAATATTCCTTCGGCTGTCTCTGCACTGTTTTCTTCAGGATATTCGCTCCGGAAATCGTTCGCTTCTTCATAGATGAGCCGGAATCTGTCGGATACGGGAGGGATTTTCTGAGAATTATTGCCTTCGCGGCGCCTCTTGCTGCCGGCTCCTACCTTATGAATACGGTATTTCAGTCTGCCGGACGGAAGAAATCATCCTTTATTCTGTCTATTTTAAGAAAGGGCGTGCTTGATATACCGGCCATGTTTGTATTTCGAGTATTCTACGGGGCTGAGGGAGTCTGCATCGCCACGCCCTTCGCGGAGATTGTGAGCGTATTTATTGCTGTAATTTTATATTTGAATTTTATCGGAAAAGTAAATAAGTGATGCACGCCATGTTCCACGACTATATGGAAAGCTTTCCGACTCATCAGATGAGAAAGGCGCTTATTGAACTTTTTAAGGTTCTCGATCAAAAGCCGGATGAAATAAGAAACCTCATTTTAAAGGACGCGAGCGAGAACTTTGACTGGTCAAAGATATCGCCTACTATTAATATTTTTAGTGATATAAAAGACAATGTAGGAGACCTCGACTATGTTTGCTGTTGGTATAAAAAGCTTCTGAATTGAAATACTTCTAAATTATGTACACTCCCATGCTGATGGGAAATACTGCTTGTTCGATAATGATGGCAGCTCGTTCCTAAGTCGGGATATGCGAATCAACATATAAAAGCAGCCATTAACGCTTGATATATAAAACGTTATATGCTATAATATCTGTTATATAAGACGTTACAAATTATATATAAAGGAGAATTTATGTCAAAGCGATCAGGCGTTATAATGTACCCTAAGGTATCACAAAACCTTGCCACTGTTGGAAGCCAGATAAAGAAAGCGAGACTCAGACGAAATCTTTCCGTAGAGCTTGTCGCGAGCCGAGCTAATATAAGCCGGTCTACTGTATGGCAGGTAGAAAAGGGAAGTCCTACGGTATCTATTGGCATATATGCTTCTGTATTGTCCGCGATAGGCCTTGGTGATGATATTACAAAGCTTGCGCAAGAAGACACAAAGGGAATACTTATCGAAGATGAAAATCTGAGAAAAAGAGCGTCAGGAAGGAGAAAGAGTTGAACAAAATCTATGTTTACGCCGGCTGGCTTTCGGACTGCCCATTGATTGGGGAATATGGCTATGAACATAATTTTGCAATGTTCAGATACTCTGACTATTGGTTGGAAAATGGCATGCCACCGCTAAGTCCTGAAGCTGTTCTTATTGAAGGCTGGCAATATAGTCCTGCTTTTGGCTTTATTTCAGACTCTTCGCCCGACAGATGGGGAAAAGGCCTTCTTGAAAGAAAAGAGAGATATCTGGCGCGGAAAGAAAAAAGACATGTGCGTACATTAACGACCGAAGACTATCTGCTTGGCATAAGTGACTTGGGGCGTAATGGTGGTCTGCGATATAAATCATCGCCGGAAGGTGATTTCCTCAGTGTCGAAAATGATATCCCTAAAATCACAGACATCAGAAATCTCGAACATTCAAGCCGCATGTATAATAATCGTGACGAAATAATGAATGAGAGATGGCTTGCGGATATACTTGCTCCGGGGTCTTCCTTGGGCGGTGCACGACCAAAGGCGAACGTAATTGATACAGATGGTACACTGTGGATTGCCAAGTTCCCGAAGGAAGGAGATAATCTCGATATAGGCGCATGGGAAATGGTTGCTAACAGGCTTGCGAAAGAATGTGGCATCAATGTTCCGGACGCAAAGCTCATGTACTTGTCTGACGCAGGACATACTTTTTTATCGAAGCGCTTTGACAGAACTGATAACGGCGGTCGTATTCACGCAATGTCTGCAATGACAGCTTTTGGAATTACCGATTCCGATTCTTCTAAAGCAGATTTTGGGTTCCTTAACATTGCAGAATTTATCAGCAATAACAGTAACTCGGTAAGCTTGGAATTAAGAGAACTATACAAGAGAGTAGTATTCTCTGTCTGCATCAGCAATACGGATTGTCATTTGCGCAATCATGAGTTTATTTTACACGATAATTCGTGGAGCCTGTCTCCGGCCTATGACATGAACCCGAATATAGAAAAAAGCGAACTTGCCATACCAATAGGGCTAAAAGAGAAGGATATAAGCATAGACCTGGTAAAACAGACTGCGATGTTTTATCGCTTATCTGATAGCGAGGCGGATACAATTATATCCGATATAGGCAAAACAATCGTGAAAAACTTGGAGAAATTCGCTGATGAGTATGGTATAAGGAAAGCTGAACAGGAATACATGGAACCGGCATTCTTGGAGGCTGAGAAGGCTGCCGGATAGAAGCCCATTTTCAAAGGCTGTATAAAGGAAAATTAAAGCCGCGTTTATCCGCGGCTTTTTTCTTAATTGTTCTCGATTATAGGATTTATGATTTCGCGTTTCACTTTCCTGTAGAAGATAAGGGTGACGGTAACTGATACCAGTTCCGCAAGCGGAAATGAGAGCCATACCATGTCGAGGTTTCCTGTGAGGGACATGAGGTAGGCAATCGGAATCAGGGCCACAAGCTGTCGCATGGTTGAAACGATGAGCGAATAAATACTCTTTCCAAAGGCCTGGAATACGGAACCAAGCGAGATTCCCACTGCCGCGATCGGAAAATGTATCGCGATAATTCTAAGCGCCGGAATACCGAGCGTCACTACATTTCCACCTGCTCCGAACACCTTAAGAAGCGTTCCCGGGATGAGCTCGAATACCAGTGTTCCTATGCACATGATTACGATAGCGACCTTAACCGCAAATGACAGCGCTTCCTTGATTCGAGCGCCCTTTCTCGCGCCCCAGTTGTAGGCGAGAACAGGAATTACGCCGTTATTCAGGCCGAAAACCGGCATGAAGAAGAAGCTCTGGAGCTTAAAGTAGGCACCGAAAACGGATACGGCGTCGTCTGAAAAACGCATGGAGAGAATCAGGTCCATGAGGTAGGTCATAACGGTTCCGATGGCCATCATAAGTATACTCGGGATGCCGACAATATAGATGGTTCTGACTGTTCTGCCATCAGGTATCATTCCTTTAAGTGAAAAATGAATTTCCGTATTTTTACTGAGGTTAAAATATAAGGCAAGGGCGGCTGCTATACTCTGGCCTATGATAGTCGCGTAAGCCGCGCCCGCGACACCCATTTCCGGACAGCCAAAATAACCGAAAATCATGATCGGGTCCATGATAATATTTATAATGGCGCCGAGGCTCTGTGTTATCATGGTGTAGAAGGTCTTACCGGTTGAAATGAGTAGCCTCTCGAACGTTACCTGCATAAAGAGGCCTAGCGAGAGCATCATTACAATCCTTAGATACGTGGTTCCCTGCTCCGCTATCACAGCGTTGCTTGTCTGTGACGAGATAAAGGCCTTGGCTCCGGTTATCGATAAGAGCATGAAGACAATCGCTGAAATGATTCCGAGCGTGATACCATTATTTCCGGCGCGATTCGAGCGTTCGAATTCCTTCTCGCCAAGGGCCTTAGAGAGTACCGCGTTAATACCGACTCCCGTACCCGCCGCTACAGAGAGCATGAGGTTCTGCATGGGGTAGGCGTAGGTAAGTCCGGCGAAGGCATCAGCTGAGTAGTGGCCTACGTAAGCCGCGTCGACGATGCCATATAAGGCCTGCACGAGCATGGAAATCATCATCGGCAGGGACATGTTTACTATAAGCTTCTTTACGGGCATGACGCCCATTTTATTTTCTTCCTGGGGCATATTTCCTCCTTTACCGCTATTTCTCTTAGCTATAGCGCACATCCTTTCAATTATATGTGAATATTTTCATAATGTCAAATAAAACCTCTTGACATTATATACCCCGTGGGGTATAATGAAGGCAACAAATATATAAAGCCACATGAAAGTGAGGTAATAACTATGGCAGAGGTTACTTTAACAAACGCGAACTTTGAGAATGAGGTTCTCAATTCGGATAAGCCCGTTCTTGTTGATTTCTGGGCTACCTGGTGCGGACCGTGCAAGATGCTCGGACCTGTAATTAAGGAAATAGCGGATGAGAATCCTCAGATCAAGGTAGGCAAGGTCGATGTAGATAACGAGCCGGAGCTCGCGAGGAAGTTTGGTATAGAGAGTATACCGACGGTAATTGTTTTTAAGGATGGGAAGCAGGCTAACATGTCGGTCGGTTTCAGACCTAAGCAGGATATTTTAGCATTATTGTAAGAAGACAGCCACGGTTTTTACACCGTGGCTTTTATTATATTACATTTCTGGGTTTTTAATCAGAAACCTGTGCAGGTACCGATTAAGTCAGCACCGCTGATATTATTCTTAGCGCCGTAGGACTTACAGTTAATTATCTTGGCTCTGCCGAAGGTTACCTTATAGCCTAAGGCTGAAGGGGTTCCGTCCTTTGGCCAGTTGTAATTAATCTTGTTGTTTTCGGCTGTGCAGTTCTCCATGGTAACTACGCCACCCTGGTTATTTCTGTCGAATCCGGCAGCGAGATTTCCCTTAGCTGTGCAGCCCTTTAATACGTGATTGCAAGGATAGATATAAGCCTTCTTGCCGGGAGTCTTATTATCTACGCCACCCATCTTGAAGCCGTTGCCGTCACCGTAAATGCCGTTGCATTTTCCGTTGTAATTAGCGTGGCAGTTTACAAGGGTTACAGCGCCGTGAGCCGCGTAGCAGTCCCAGCCGTCATCTGAATTGTACTCGGCTGTGCAGTTCTCGTAATAATTTCCCTCGCCTGAGTGAAGCTTGTTAGCGAATCCGTCAGCGTTCTCGCCCTTAGCGTCTGCGTTGTGGTGTGAATAGCAGTTGTAAAACTTATTGTAGCTTCCGCCGTTGCATACCTGGAAACCGGCGTCATGGTTGTAAGCGCAGGTTACATATTTAAATGTGTTGTTATTTCCGCTTACGAATACACCATTATCGCTTGCGTTGATTACGGTGATGTTGCTGATGGTGCTTCCATTTCCGGCAAGTGTAAGTCCGCGTCCGTTGCTGCCGCTTGTCTGTGAGAAATCAAGCACAGCGTTGTTGACTCCGGCAAGATTTACGCCACTAGGAACGTTAATTGACTTGGTGCGGATTGTACCGCTTATAACTATAGTGGTTCCTGCCTTAGCCTTTGAAAGGGCACTTGCGAGGGCTGAAGCGTTGCTTACAGTAGTAGAGCTTCCTGTGCTGGAACCCTTGTTTCCGCTGTTATTTCCCTTATTTCCGGAATTTCCCTTGTTACCTGAATTTCCGGAATTGCTGCTGTCTGTATGATTTGTCTTCTCGAAAATGAACTGCTGGCAGCCGAGTCCGTTGTAGGTCCAGATATTCAAATTGCCGCCATTGCTTGTGCTCCATCCATATACATCAAGGGCGCGCTTATTTCCGCTGCTCTTGGAGAGGAGGCAGACAGCCCCGTTCTTAGACTTCTTAACCTTCCAGATCTGAGGTGCCTTGCCGTTTGAAGCCCAGATCTCCACGTTTACACCGTCTTTGTTCTCACCGTTAGTGACATCGAGCATTCTCTTGCCACTCATGCCGCTCATGAGGGTTATATAGTTATTGCCGAGATTCCTTACGTACCACTTCTGGCAGTTATTGCCGTTTCCCTGGTACTGGGCTACGTTAGCGCCGTTAGAATCCTTGGCGTTTGTAACTTCAACGTACTTCTGGCTGTAAACGTTCTTGATATAATACCAGCCGTCAGCGATTATAGCGCTCTTTGTGGTGCTCTTGGTGCCTGCGATAGCTGTTACTGTGGTGACAGGCAGAGCAGCTGTCCCTGTTGATGCTACTGCCGCTATGAGCGCTGCCATAGCGAACTTCTTAAGAACTTTACTGTAGGACATGATGTGAAACCTCCAAGTTTCTGAAAAAAGTTTAAGTTAAATACAGAATGCTTAGCATTCTCAAAAAGTATACCACCGTTTTCAGACTTTGAAAACCGTAAAAATCAAAGATGTAAAAAATTGATTAAATGTGTGCCTTGAATG
>Ga0256405_10003858_pt1 | contig 29866 bp, 22 predicted proteins | sample RumenRJG_02DNA_FD_189096 | JGI IMG/M metagenome (GOLD analysis project Ga0256405, IMG submission 189096) | Bovine rumen microbial communities from Lethbridge, Alberta, Canada - RJG_02 | ecosystem: Host-associated > Mammals > Digestive system > Stomach > Rumen | place: Canada: Alberta...
TAGCCGCCCGATTTCTTCGAGTCGTAGTCGAAGTAGGCCTGGCTGTACTTGTTGGTGTTGTCGCCGATAATCTTGATGCTGTTCTTGTTGGCACCCACGGTACCGTCAGCACCCAAGCCGTAGAAGCGGGCCTCGAAGGTGCCCTTGGGCAGGATGGAGATTTCGGGCAGGATGGGCAGCGAGCGGAAGGTCACGTCGTCGACAATGCCGATGGTGAACTGGTTCTTCTTCTCGCCTTCCATATTGTTGAACACGGAGATAATCTGAGCGGGGGTGGTGTCCTTGCTCGACAGACCGTAGCGGCCGCCGAGGATGGTGGGCTTGTAGGGGCAGTCCTTGAAGGCCTCGACGATGTCCATATACAGGGGGTCGCCGTTGGCGCCGGGCTCCTTGGTGCGGTCGAGGACGGTGATGGTCTTCACGTGCTCCATCAGGCTCTTGGGCATAGCCTGCATCAGGTACTTCACGCTGAAGGGACGGTACAAGTGGACGGTGATGACACCGGTCTTCTTGCCCTGGGCGTTGAGGTAATCCACAACGGTCTTGATGGTCTCGGTCACCGAGCCCATAGCCACGATGACGTGCTCGGCATCCTTGGCACCATAGTAGGTGAAGGGGGCGTACTGGCGGCCCGTCAGCTTGCTGATCTCAGCCATATACTTGGCCACGATGTCGGGCAGGGCGTCGTAGTACTTGTTCTGCAGCTCGCGGGTCTGGAAGTAGACGTCGCTGTTCTGGGCGGTGCCGCGGGTCACGTTGTGCTCGGGGTTGAGGGCGTTCTCGCGGAAAGCCTTCAGGGCCTTCTGGTCAACGAGCGGACGCAGGTCTTCCATATCCCAAGCCTCGATTTTCTGGATCTCGTGGCTGGTGCGGAATCCGTCGAAGAAGTTCAGGAACGGCACGCGGCCGCTGAGGGCGGCGAGATGGGCCACAGGGGCGAGGTCCATCACCTCCTGCACCGAGCTCTCAGCCAGCATGGCGAAGCCCGTCTGGCGGGTAGCCATCACGTCGGCGTGGTCGCCGAAGATGGAGAGGGCCTGGGCAGCCAGGGCGCGGGCGCTCACGTGGAACACGCCGGGCAGCAGCTCGCCGGCGATCTTGTACATATTCGGGATCATCAGCAGCAGACCCTGCGAAGCGGTGTAGGTGGTGGTCAGAGCACCGGCCTGGAGAGAGCCGTGCACGGCGCCGGCGGCGCCGGCCTCGCTCTGCATCTCGACGACCTTCACGGTCTCGCCGAAGAGGTTCTTACGACCCGCAGCGGCCCACTCGTCGATATACTCGGCCATAGGGCTGGACGGGGTGATGGGGTAGATAGCTGCTACCTCGCTGAACATGTACGCCACATGCGCCGCAGCGCAGTTGCCGTCACAAGTCATAAACTTTTTTTCTTTTGCCATAATTGCTTAAACGTTTAAGGATTAATATTTTATTATGTTTTTCTGTTTTATTATGAGGGTACAAATATAATAAACTTTGCTGAAATACCGAAAAATATTTCACATACATAAGGAAAAAAATCAGCCACAGTATGTAATGCTGTGGCTGTAGAGTGTTGGATGTTCGTTGGTTACCGCTCCTCGTCGGGTGTGGCGTCGGCGATGAGCGGAGTGTCGCTCTGGGCTATCTGTTTGGCGTTCATCGGAGAGACCACCGACTGGCCAATCTCCTTCTCGGCGGCCACGCGGGCCACGCGGGCTGTCTCACCACCACGGCGAGCGACTTTTGCACTCTCGGTCATACCTTTTGGACTTTCGTTCTTCGATATCTGCGTAGTGGTGGCTTCGGCCAACATGTTGATGGCAATCTCGAGGTCGGTCATATTGTCGCGCAGATTTTCCTTCTTGAGACCCTTCAGCTGCTTGTACTCCTTGGCCGACAGACCGCTCCAACCGCGATAGATGATGTCGGTCAGCGAAGCGAACTGCTGTCCCTCTTCCAGCCCGGCGCGTTTCCACTCGTCGGTCAGGTGTTTGCGCACCTCGATGGAGCGCATACGCTGGTTGATCCAAGCCTCGGAGTAGCCCAGCCGTCGGTAGTCGGCTACCGCCTGTTCGATGGAAAGCTCCGGGTCCTGCATCTGGTCGATGCGCTGCGCCGCCACCTGCGCCATCCATTGCTTGAACGGCTCCGCCTTCGGTGAAGGAATAGACTGTATCAGCCTGAACAACTGTTCTGTATCTGCCACATCCGTAAGTCTCATCTTACCGTCGGGGGCCTGCATTTTCAAACCGTGACAATTTGTCACGGTTTCATTTCCCTCTGCTTTCAGTCGTTGTTTTAGTTTGCGCCAATAGGCCGCTGGATCAACGCTTTCGGTCAGTACCGCGATGCAGTCAATGATGGAGAACCACCACTTCTCCACATCAGTATCCCAAGCGGTGCGCACCCGCTTCTCTTCGAATAATTGTATTGCCTGCTTCTGTGTCATACTATCATATTTCACAATCCTTAAACATTATCCATTTTATCTGTCACAAGACATAACCTTTTGCTATAATTGCATGAACGTTTAAGGATTAGTATTTGTGTGAGTTATTTATTTCAATACAGATTCAAGTATTTGAACTTTACGAGAGAACTCCTTTATTGTTTTTACTTCTGACATCGTAATTCCTTTAATATTTATACCGCAGTATTCTGCTTGACAGTATTCTCCTTTGTCGATGTGTGTTTTGTGCCCATTTTCACAAACCATAACACTTCCTCCTTTTTTCAAAAGGCCACCTTTCTCCTCCTCAATATGCCCTGTATCAGGTAAATTGTTAAAATAATCAACAACTTTTTTAAGTGGGGCAATGTCTTCTTTTGAGTAAGAGCTTTTGTCTGCATTCAATAGTTTTACAGCCAAATGTTTGTCAATAAAAGGCAGTTTATCTAAGAAAAGCTGAGGGTTAAATAAGTGATTGCTGCTAATCAGCTCAGCAATTATTTTGTGAGTTTTTGGATTGTCGGACCAATCACCATAAATGATGGAACATGCGTCATCAAATTCCAATTGCTCAAGAAAAGTCGGGAAATTCGTAATTGTATCTTCGTATAGAATATTAGGTGATTGTGGATTATTAAGCTCGGCAGTAATGTACAATGGGAATAGCAATGGTATAAGTTCTGTCATATTATTTTTATTGAAAACATCCCAATCTTTTTGTTTCGGGAACCAGTTACCTCCATTTATCTGTTCTTTATATGTTTCAATAAGGAACAATCTGTTTAAGGTTTCTCGGCTAATTGCCTCCGAAACGATTTTCTCTCCTCTTGAGTGTGCTTGTACAACCACAGCTGTACCTGAAATCGATACCATTAACATTGATTTGCCACCTCCTGAAATCTCATCGTAATCGACCTTCACACCAACAACTGCATTTGCTTTTCGGTCAATGGCTTTTTCCTCCAACATATCCATTGCAAGATTATATGCCCGGTTCATTTCCTTCCCATATTTCCCAGATGTCCCTCCGAAGAAATCGCTGAATGATGCAACAAAATCCTTTAATACATTTACTCCCATTACAATATTTGCAGTAATTACACCTTTGTATTCTGAAATGGGAGTACCTTCAATGGTATTAGTCGTTGTTATCAATAGGTTCCGTTTGGTATACATGATTTGTCTTTTTTATTATGTTTTTGTTATTTCAACAGCTTTCTATTCCCCACCTCTTCCAGCACGGTCATTTGCCGTCGCTTTTTCTTACTCGCTTTACCGTATGTTTGATTTTGCCGATGAGGAAGTTGATTTCTAATGATGATTCGGTCTCGGAGGTTTGGAGGTCGGGCATCACTATGTCGGTGAGTATTTCGCCAAAGTGGTTCATCTTCTTCTCTTGCACTGTCTTGTCGCTCTCCTTGTGTAACTCAACCAACTCTCGTTTCAACTCCCGCACCTTGGCAAAGGTCTCTATGATGGCAAATGTCGCTGCTGTAGCCCTCTCGCTTTTCAGAATGGTAGCCAGCATATAAAGACCCTTTTCGGTGAAGACCTTGGTTGCAGAACGACTCTTGACTGACACTTTTGTGGTCAAAATTTTTGACCGCAAACCCTGCAACTCACTCTTAGTGAGCACAAACATATAATCGTTGGGGAACTTGTCTGCCACATCAGCGTCAGCAATGACATTCTGCTTGCGAATGGCGACAATCTTGTTCTCCACTTCGCTGTATGGTATTAATGCCTTCAAATCATCCATTTATCTTTCCTTCCTTGTGTTTTGCGGTCGAAATTTTTGATCGCAAATTGAATAACTTATTATTATTCTGTTCTATAGCCAGTCCTTTTTCGTGGTGTTGAGTGCCTCTTGTGCAGCTGGTCGAGGGCGGCGTTGCTTTATCGAACTCGGCAGCCATAGCAGGTGGTTTCTCTTAAAATGTGCCGCAAGTCGTAAATTTTTCCTTTCTTTATAATTGTTTAATCGTTTATGGATTAATATTTTATTATTCTTTTCTGTTTTATTATGAGGGTACAAATATAATAATATTTACCGACACGGCAAAATTTATTTTGCCCTCGGCGAAAACGAGTTGCCGTTTCCGTAAATCCCTGCTGATACAGCGGCCGCCGGTATTTCAGAGCAGGACCGCGAGGCCGATGCCTAGCGCCAGCTGCGCGACCAGAATGACGGGGACGCCGAGGGTGAACTTACGGTGGCGGGTTTTGTGGCGGAAGAGGTGCATGGCGAGAAGGGCGCCGGGGCTGCCGCCAAGGGCGGCGAGGAGCAGCAGGGTGGCCTCCGGCGTGCGGCGGCGTGCGTGGCGGGGGCGCTTCCCCTTGCGGTGTTTTTTCCGATGCTTCTTGCCTGTGCGGATCTTGCGTGGCTGGGCCTTGGGGTCGGGGTTCTCGGCCTTCCACTTGTCGTGACCGTAGGCCACGAAAGTAAGCAGGTTGATGGTCAGCAGGTAGTGTATGATGATTGTCGCAGACATCGGCGTCGTTTTTTCTGGTGCAAAAGTACACATTTTTTGCCACTTCGGGAAAAATGATTACTTTTGCAAAACGGACGGCAAGGCCGGAAACGGGCCGTCCGCAAAGAAAATCAGTTTGATAGAATAGAAAACAACAACTAATTTTAAAACAAAAAAACTATGTTCTTTCAAGTTTACGGGGCCAATGCCCTTATCCAATGGGGGATGCTGCTGGTGGTGCTGGCAGGTCTGATCCTATGGAACGAATTTGCCCGCCGCACCAAGATGGGCGGTCTCATCACTTTCCTGGCCATTCCGTTGGCCTTGACGGTCTACTTCGTGGCCATCGCCATCGGTGCCCATGCCGGCGCCGAGTGGGCGGTGAACAACCAGACTCACATCTACATGAACGGCTGGTTCCACTATGCCAAGCTCTATGCCGCCCTCACCGGCTGCATCGGCTTCATGATGATCAAGTACAAATGGGGCATCGGTGCCAAGCACTGGTTCAAACCGTTCCCCTTCATCATCGTGGCTATCAACATCCTGATTGCCGTCGTTTCCGACTTCGAGAGCGCCGTCATGGGTTGGAACAAGTGGTGGCTCAGCAGCGAGGGCGTGTGGCTCTTCGGCGGCTGGCACAACGTCTTCAACGGCCTGGCCGGTCTGTTCAACATCTTCTGCATGACCGCCTGGTGGAACGTCTACTCGTCGAAGGACAAGAAAGACATGATCTGGGCCGACATGACCTGGGTCTACATACTCGTCTACGACATCTGGAACTTCGCCTACACCTACAACTGCCTGCCCACGCACAGCTGGTACTGCGGCATCGCCCTGCTGCTGGCCCCGACGGTGGCTGCCCTGCTGTGGAACCGCGGCGGCTGGATCCAGAACCGCGCCAACACGCTGGCCATCTGGTGCATGTTCGCCCAGGTGTTCCCCCTCTTCCAGGAGACCTTCAAGGACGGCCGCCAGTGGTTCAGCTGGGCCGTGCTTCCCGTGCAGTATCCCGACGGCATCGAGACCGTCAAGCAGCTCTATGAGGTGGCCGGTGGCGAAGCCGCCACGGTGGGCACCACGGTGGACTCCGTGAGCGCCAACCCCACCATGATGACCGTCATCAGCGCCCTGGCTCTGGTGACCAATGTCATTGCCTTCGGCTACATCATGTACACCGCCAAGAAACGCCACATCAACCCCTACAAGGAGGATGTGTTCGTCAACCAGAAGTACTACAAGGACGCCATCGCCCGCGCTGACGTCGACTAAGCCGTCCGGCCAAATACAAGGGGATGCCTCGCAAGGGGGCATCCCCTTTTTTTTATTTTCCGACGGCGATGTATTTCTTCAGCGCTTTGATGTAGCTGCGGAAGGCCTCGGTTCCCTCGGGCGTGATGCGGCAGGTGGTGCGGGGCATCTTGCCTTTGAACCCTTTCTCCACGCCGATGTAGCCGGCCTCGGCCAGCTTGTCAATCTGCACGCTCAGGTTGCCCGACGTGGCGCCGGTCTGCTCCTTCAGGTAGGTGAAGTCGGCCTCGTCCACACCTGCCAGCAGCGACATGACGGCCAGGCGCAGCTCCGAGTGCAAAAGCGGATCTAATTTCGGCAGCATGGCTTACTTGTATTGGCATTTGACAATCACCCCGGTGGCCACCAGCACCAGGCCGGCGAAGGTGAAGATGAACATCTGCTCCTCAGCTGCGCCGGTGATATAGTAAATGGCCAGGCCTCCGATGCCTGTCACAAAACCGGCAATTTTCATGGCCCAGTTCTTCAGCGCCACTCCGCAGATGCTTTCCGCCAAGCCGAATAGCAGCACTATTTCGGCCGTGAGACTTGCCAGTGACACAATGGCGCGTATGCTCCTGCCAAGGTCAGCACCATCGCCCACATACGAATAGGCAATCGTGAAGACCGCCACGACGCTGGCAAAGATGCCAAAGGCGGACCAGATGCCCTGCGTGATGCGGCTCACGTCATTCTGCACGTGTGTTTCGGAGTCTTTGCGACTCATCAGTCGTGCCAGCAAAAAGCCAATGACGGGCATGGCAAACCACAGGCAGTTCCACGCTGGCTTGTCGGTCAGCTTCCATAGTAAATAGATAATAAGTGAGAAGACCGTCAGCAGCGCACCCCACAGGATGTAGTACTTGCCGCTGCGGTGTGTAATCTCCTTGCGGCTGCTGTTCAGCGTCTCGCTGATGAGCGACAGGCTCTCTTCGGCCGTCATTTCCTTGTTCTGTTCCATTGTTTTAATTTTTGATGTGTTCAACATTGTTTAAATTGTTTTGTGATGCTTTTCTTTGTTGCGCAACTTTCAAGAATCACGATGCAAAAGTAAACAAGTTTATGAAATAAACCAAATATTTTTGAATAATCTTTTGTATAGTGCTGTAATTTAGGTTGATAAAATTTGTATAGAAAGGGTGAAATGTCCAATTTTTAGTCGTTCATCGGGACAAAAAAACGCTTTTTTATACCTTTTTCGATGGTTCCCGTTGCGGTCGATGGGGGTTGAGAATCGGGGTCCGGTTGTTGGATGTTTCTCAATGCACTATCCCCACGATGCGCCCTTTGGGGTCGATGGTGTAGCGGGCATACATGTCGTTGGCGTTGCCCGTGGCCTCGGGGTCGTTGCTCGGGAAGTATTTGATTTCTACCACAAAGCAGTCCTTCACGCTCTCCACCGCCTGCACCCATCCGTAGCGGCGGAAGTCGCGGCCGCGTGCAGCCATGTCTTTCACCACCGCCTCGTATACTCCCGTGCTGCCCGTCAGCAGGACCATTTCCTCCGTCGTTACGCTGTCGCGCTTGTAGAGGTAGCGCCAATGGCCGCGATTGTCCAGGCCCACCTCCGTGCCGTCGCTGTAGTAGACAATATAGTAGTCCTTGCCGTCGAGGCGGAAGCCGTCGTAGGTGGTCATGGCGTCGATGCGGTATGCCTTCGGCAGGTTGCGGCGCACGGCCTTGGGTAACGCCTCGTGGTCGCACTCGAAATAGCGTTTGTTGCCTCCCATCCATCCGAAGACCGACAGGCTGTCCAGCCCGCGCGGCTCGCTGCTGCGGCCGTCGACCATTGTTATTTCCGGGCCGTTGACCCCGATGTGCATCAGCTGCCGCTTCGTGAGGTTCACAACAACGCGCCAGTAGTCGTCGTCACCGTCGCTCACATCGACAAAACTGCGCTCCGGGTGGTTCTCTTCAGTGTCCATCATGCAGTTGACGAACGCGCAGGTGTCGCCCTTTTTGTTGAGGAAGAAAAGATACTGGCGAGTGAATCGGTAGTAGCGCGGAGCCGTGAAGACCTCGCAAATCTGTTGCGCCGAATCGGCCTTGCGGTCGAGCACTTCGGCCATCACCTCCTCGGCCCGCTGCACCTCCGCCAGCCATGTCCCGTCCAGCAACCGGCCTTTGAAGCGGTCCTCGAGCGTGGCTCGCCGTGCGTTGTCGGCGGTCGTCATCAGGTAGCCCACCACGCCCTCGTCGTTGCGGCACTCGTAGAAATCTATCTTGGGGCTGTCCATCACGTGGTCCCAGTACTCCGGCGCGTTGCGGTCGTAGCGCGTTGTGTCCTTCGGCACAGGCGTTATCTTTGCCACCCGCACCGCGTGCAACCTCGGCAGTTGCTGCCCGCTGGCCATCAGGGGCACCAGAAACAGGATGAATAGCAGCTTCTTCATCTTTTTGTGTATCTTACGCTCATAACGCCGAAAAAAGAAAAATGTTGTACGGATGCAAAAATACACTTTCCACCCCGTCCCGGCAGGCCCCGGCTCCGCCCCCAATTCGGCCCTTCCTATATAGTTCTTATATACTTCTTATATAGTTCCTATATACTGTATATAAGAACTATATAAGAAGTATATGAGAACGATATAAGAACTATATAAGAAGGGCCGAATAAGGGGCGAATCGGGTGGCTGTCGGAGGGGGAGGGGAGACAGGACAATTTCTTAACCATTCATTACGATGAGGTCGGCCAGCTGGCCGTGGGCGGCGCGGACGAGGTCCTGCGGGGCCAGGCGGCCGATGCCCTGAAGGTTGCCGTCGCAGCCTCCAAGATACTGCACATTGTGCAGGCGTCCTTGGTCGTCTATCTCAAAGTTTATCTGCACCGAGCAGGTGCCACTGGTCTGGTAGGTGTATTGTTGCATTTTTGGGGCCTTTTTCTTTGGTGATTCGGGGTGCAAAGATACGCATTTTTTTGTCACCTCGAGAAAAAAATGTCGCAGCGGCATTGAAAATACAATGAACTCCGGCGGCGGACCCGAAGTTTTTTTGTTCTCTCCGCCGGCCATGTGGAATAAAAGTCGTATCTTTGCAAATCGAAAAAATGTTATCATCATGACTCTTGACAACCATATCCTTGCCATCGAAGTGTCCGGGCACGGAGCGGAGCTGGTGAGTCTCCGCAAGGACGGACGCGAATACCTTTGGACCGGCGACGCCGCTTTCTGGAATCGCCACGCCCCCATCCTCTTCCCCGTTGTGGGCAAGCCTTACGGCAACACGCTGCATGTGGACGGCACCGCCTATGCCATGAAGCAGCACGGTTTTGCCCGCGACAGCATGTTCGAGCCGAAAGGCGGCGGAGCGGAACCGGACAGCCTGACGCTGGCGCTCGTGGCGTCGGGCAACGACGCCATTGCCCAATACCCTTACCGCCTGGGGCTGGAGGTCTGCTACCGCCTGCGTGGGAACGCGGTGGTGGCAGCATGGACTGTGGTGAACCACGACGTGCGCGACGCCTACTTTCAAATCGGCGCCCACCCTGGATTCCTGCTGCCCGACTACAACCCCGATGCCCCGGTGCACGGCTATATCCGCTACTACGACCGTGAAGGGCGGCCCGTGGCCCCCGTCGTCGTGTCGGCCCTCGACGACGGCAACCGCATACCGCTGGCCGACGGCCCCGTCGGCATTCCCTCCGAGATGCCCATCGTGGCCGACACTTTCGTCCGCGACGCCCTGATGTTCGAAGACTCCCAGGTGTCGGAGGCTGTGCTCTGCGACCCCAGCGGCGAGAGGGTGCTCGGCGTCAGCTGCCCGCAGGCCGAGGCCTACGGCATCTGGGCACCCCACAAACCCGGCTGCCCCTTTGTCTGCCTCGAACCCTGGTGTGGCATCTGCGACTCCAAGGGCTTCACCGCCGACATCGCCGCCCGCCGGTATATCCACCGCCTGGCTCCCAACGGGAAATACACCTTCACCTACACCATAGAACTCTACCGGTAGGCCTCTGCCCCAACCCCCACCCGAGGGGTACCTGAGACGTGTCCGATACGGCATATCTTATATTGTTTTTATATTGTTTACATATTGTTCGCATATTGTTCCTATATTGTGGATATAAGAACAATATGCGAACAATATGTAAACAATATAAAAACAATATAAGAACGGCCGTATTAGGGGCGTATCAGGCAGGGGTCGGGTGGGGGAGGGGTCAGGCGATGAGGTCGGCCAGCTGGCCGTGGGCGGCGCGGACGAGGTCCTGCGGGGCCAGGCGGAACTGGAGGCCGCGCAGGCCGGCGCTGCAGTAGACGGTGTCGTACAGCATGATGCTCTCGTGGAACCAGGTGGGCAGCGCTTTCTTCATGCCGATGGGGGAGCAGCCGCCGCGGATGTAGCCGGTGAGGGGGAGGAGTTCCTTGACGTGGATCATCTCCAGTTTCTTGTTGCCGGTGACGCGGGCGGCCTTCTTGAGGTCCACCTCCTTGGCGCCGGGGATGACGCAGACGACGAGGCCCGTGCGGTCGCCCCGCAGCACGAGGGTTTTGAAGAGCCGTTCGATGGGTTGGCCGAGCTGGGAGGCGATGTGCTGGGCGCCGAGGTCGTTCTCGTCGACCTTGTAGGGGATGAGTTCGTAGGGGATTTTCAGCTGGTCGAGCAGCCGTGCGGCGTTGGTTTTATTGATTTTCATGTGTCGTTCTGTCGATTTTGAACACCCAGGCGTGGTCGAGGGCGTTGAGTTCTTTGGTGCTGAGGCTGCTGAGGTCGAGGACGAGGGTGCCGTCCTTTTTCTGGCGCCATTTTATGTTGCCCGTGGTGCCGAGGAGGGTGACGGCGGTGCCTTTCGGCAGGCGCGGCATGTCGGGGATGGTCAGCGTGGGGCCGGGGCGCTCGAACTCGATGACGTAGAGGTTGTCGCCTTTCTGCGTGAAGCAGCGGACGGTGCGCTGCCACGTGGCGGTGCCGTGCCATTCTCCGTCTGCAGGGACATAGTTCTCGCCGTCGGTGCTGACATACAGCGCGGCTTTGGCCTCCAGGTCTTTCTCCCGGTACCACACATCCAGCGCTATCTCTTGGTTCTGTTTCAGCAGTACCCTGGTGCCGGGCTTGTTCTCTGCCCATGCATGGTTGTAATACAGGATGGTGTCGCCATGGTAGACGACTGTCATCTCATCGTCGGCCTCGGCTTTGAACTGGTACCATCCCTTGTCGGAAGCGTTGTAGATGCCTTGCCAGTGGATGGTGAAGTCGTCGACGGGCATGTTCGGCAGGGGGGCGTTGCGCACCCAGTCGAAGTCGATGGTGCCGGAGGGAGGCATGGGTGCCACGGTGCGCTGGGTCTGGTGGGTGGTGTAGTGGGGCTGGCCGGGGCGGCAGCCCTCATTCATCCGGGGACGGGAGCCGTAGATGGCTTCGCCGTTGACCTTCAGCCACCGGCCGAGGTCGCGCAGGCGTTCCTGCTGGATGAGGGGTATGTGGCCGTCGGCGGCGGGGCCGACGTTGAGGGTGAGGCCGCCGCCGAGGGCCACGAGCTCGCAGAAGTGCTGGATGAGGGCTGTGGAGGTGAGGTAGCCCGCCAGGTCCTCGTTGCGGTTGAGGCCGAAGCTGCGGCCTATGCCGCGGCACTCGGCCCAGGGGCGGTCGGTGACGTCGGTGCCGGCGCTGTATTCAGGAGTGCGGAAGCCGTGCGGGGTTCCCTGGCCCCAGCGGTCGTTGACGATGGCGTCGGGGCCCACGGTGTTGTAGTACCAGGCGATGAGTTCGGTGCTGTGAAGCTGTTCGGGGGTGAAGTCCCAGTCGCCGTCGGCGAAGATGGCGTCGGGATGGTAGCGCGACACGAGATCTTTGAACTGGGGGATCATGTAGTCGTCGACGTAGCGTGAGATGCTGTCGTTGGGGTCGAGGGTCCAGCGGTGCAGGGGGTTGCTCCATTCGGGCAGGGAGTAGTAGAAGCCCATGCGGAGGCCTGCGCGGCGCACGGCGGCGGTGAGTTCTTCGACGATGTTGCGCCGCGGGCCGCTCATGGTGCTGTTCCACTGGGGCTGGTAGGGGTCGTCCCAGAGGGAGTAGCCGTCGTGGTGCTTGGTGACGAGGAGCACGTATTGCGCTCCGGCGTCGCGGAACATCTGCGCCCACTCGTCGGGCTGCCACAGCTCGGCGTGCCAGTGGCGGGTGAGCTGGGCGTACATTTCGCGCACCGGCAGCGAGGTGTCGGCGTAGTAGGACATGGCGCGGAGGCGTCCGGGGTCGCGGGAGAGGAGTCCCTTGTAGAGCCATTCGCTGTAGCCCTCCTTGCCGGCGTAGGCGGGCACGGAGTAGAGGCCCCAATGGACGAAGATGCCCAGCTTGGCGTCGGCGAACCACTGGGGGTAGGGGCGCCGGTTGAGGCTCTGCCAGGTGGGCTCCACCGTCTGCGCACGCAAGGCGAGAGGGCAGAGGAGGAGGGCTATCGTCAGTAGGTGTTTCATTGCGTCGGTGTGATGGTATAACGACTGCAAAAATACGAAAAATCCGCGTGGCGGCAAAAAATATTTTTGTCGGGTCGGGAAATATGCGTATCTTTGCAGCCATGTTTGACGATACCTACAGAACCATCAGCGCCCCCGCCGAGGGCCTCTACAAGGAGAAAGGGAGCAAGTTCCTGGCCTTCGCCTATCCGGTGCACAGCCAGGAGGAGGTGAAAGCCCGCCTGGAGCAGCTGCGCAAGGACTACTTCGATGCCCGCCACCATTGCTACGCCTACATCCTCGGCCCGCGCAAGGACGCCTTCCGTGCCAACGACGACGGCGAGCCCAGCGGCACCGGCGGACGCCCCATCCACGGGCAGCTGCTGAGTGCCGACCTGACGGACACGCTCATCGTGGTGGTCCGCTACTTCGGCGGCATACTTCTCGGCGCCAGCGGCCTGGCCAACGCCTACAAGACCGCCGCCCGCGACGCCATCGACCACGCCACCATCGTCGAGAAGACCATCGACTTCCGCTACCGCCTCTCGTTCCGCTACGAGACCATGAACGACGTGATGCGCATACTGAAGGACTACGACCTCAAGCCCGAGAACCAGCAGTACGACCTCGACTGCTCGCTCGAGGTGGGCATCCGCCAGTCGCTCTCGGTGCGCTTCTACGACGCCGTGGCCAACCTGCGGACGGTGAAGATAGAAGTGGTTTAGAGCCATTCTTCATTTTTCATTTTTCATTCTTCATTTTTTTCGTATCTTTGCAGTTTCAAATTCGACATAAGAAATGAGTGAACTGCTTGACCAACTGAATGAACCTCAGCGCGAGGCGGCGGCATGCACCGACGGGCCTGTGATGATTATCGCCGGTGCCGGCAGCGGCAAGACCCGCACGCTGACCTACCGCATAGCCCACCTCATGGAGCTGGGCGTCGACCCCTTCCACATCCTGGCGCTGACCTTTACCAACAAGGCCGCCAACGAGATGAAGGAGCGTATCATCAAGCTCGTGGGCGGCGAGGGCCGCAACCTGTGGATGGGCACCTTCCACAGCATCTTCGCCCGTGTGCTGCGCGCCGAAGCCTCCAAGCTGGGCTACACCTCCAGCTTCACCATCTACGATACCGACGACTCCAAGGCCGCCATCAAGCAAATCGTCAAGCAGCTCAACCTCGACCCCAAGACCTACAAGCCCTCCTTCGTGCTCAACCGCATCTCCATGGCCAAGAGCAACCTCCTTTCGCCCAAGGACTACCAGGAGAACCCCGAAATCTACCAGACCGACATCGACTCCAAGCGCCCCGCCATCGGCCAAATCTACGTCATGTACGACCAGCGCCTCCACAACAGCAACGCCATGGACTTCGACGACCTGCTCTTCAACATGAACATCCTCCTGCGCGACTTCCCCGACGTGCTGCTGAAGTACCAGCAACGCTTTCAGTACATCATGGTGGACGAGTACCAGGACACCAACTACGCGCAGTACCTCATCGTCAAGAAACTCGCCGCCCGCAACCAGAACATCTGTGTTGTCGGCGACGACGCACAGAGCATCTACGCCTTCCGCGGGGCCAACATACAGAACATCTTCAACTTCAAGCGCGACTACCCCGACATGCACCTCTTCAAGCTGGAGCAGAACTACCGCTCCACGCAGAACATCGTCAACGCCGCCAACAGCATCATCAGCCGCAACCGCGACCAGATACAGAAGGAACTCTGGAGCGACAACGGCGTTGGCAGCCGCATACGCCTCATCCGCGCCGTCGACGAGAAGGACGAGGGCATGCGCGTGGCCGACTCCATACAGAACTTCCGCCTCGGCGAGGACGCCGAATACCGCGACTTCGCCGTGCTCTATCGCCAGAACTCCCTCTCGCGCTCGGTCGAGGACGCGCTGCGCAAGATGAACATCCCCTACAAGATCTACCAAGGTCTCTCGTTCTACGGCCGCCGCGAGGTGAAGGACGTCCTGGCCTACCTCCGCCTGGCCATCAACCCCCACGACGACGAAAGCCTCGTGCGCGTCATCAACTATCCCACCCGCGGCATCGGCCAGACTACCATGGACAAAATCCGCGTGGCGGCGGCCGACAACGACATCAGCATCTGGACCGTGCTGGAGAACATCCAGACCTTCGGCCTCCCCATCCAGAGCGGCGCTGTGCAGAAAATCACGGAGTTCGTCTACATGATCAAGCGCTTCGAGAGCCAGGTGCCCTCGGTCGACGCCTTCACCCTGGCCAAGCAGATAGTCTACGCCAGCGGCATCATCAAAGCCCTCCGCGAGGAGGACGACCCCGAAAGCGCCGAACGCATAGAGAACATCGACGAGCTCATGAACAGCGTCCAGGAGTTCTGCGAGGATGAACAGGAGATTCCCGAAGGACCGGAGGCTCAGGAGGCCCCGTCCAAGCCCTTCCGCACCCTCGACGAGTTCCTGCAGCAGGTGCTCCTCTACACCTCCGAGGACAAGGACAAAGACAAGGACGCCAACAAGGTCTCCCTGATGACCATCCACGCCGCCAAGGGTCTGGAGTTCCCCTACGTCTACGTCGTCGGCATGGAGGAACAGCTCTTCCCCTCGTTCCTGGCCAGCAGCCGCGCTGAACTGGAGGAGGAACGCCGCCTGTTCTACGTCGCCGTGACGCGCGCCGAGAAGCAGGTGACCCTCAGCTACGCCCAGACGCGCTTCAACAACGGCCAGCGCATGGGCGGCGAGGTGAGCCGTTTCGTGGAGGAGATAGACCCGCAGTACATCGAGATTCCCTCCGTGCGCCGCAGCATGCCCGAGCCCGGTACCCTGCCGCGCGCCTTCTTCAACGCCGGCAAACCTGCGCCCGAACCGCAGGCCCGCTTCAAGAAGAAAGCCGCCCCCACCTACGTCAACCACGGCCCGGCGGTGGTCAACAGCCCGGCGGAAATCAACAGCATCATGCCCGGCATGAAGGTCAGCCACGAGAAATTCGGCATCGGCAAGGTGCTCGGCGTCGAGGGCGCCGGCGACTCCCGCAAGGCCACCGTCTTCTTCGAGGGCGTAGGCCAGAAGCAACTGATGCTCAAATTCGCCAAGCTCTCCGTGGTAGAGTGATGAAGAATGAAGAACGGAGAATGATGTGTTGGGGCGCGGGCTGCCAGCCCGCGAATAGAACGTGTGCCGCCAGCCTGCTCAGCCTATTCTTCATTCTTCTTTTTTCGTTCTTCACTCCCGCTCACGCCCAGACGGTGCACTTCTCGCACCCCGGCGGCTTCTACTCCGACACCTTCAGCCTCTCCCTCCAGCTGGCCTACGCTCCCGAGGGCGAATCCTTTACCATCCGCTACACTCTCAACGGCAACGCCCCCACCGAGTGCGACACCCCCTACACCGCCCCCATACCCCTCTCCGCGGCCTGCCTCCCGCGTTCCGCCCTCTTCCGTGTGCCCAACGTGCCGGAGGACCGCTGGTACGCGCCCGACAGCGTGGAGCGCATCATCGTCGTTCGTGCCGCAGCCTTCGACGCCGAGGGCTACCGCCGCTCGCCCGTCATCACGCACTCCTACCTCATCGACTCCCTCCTCCATCGCCGCATCGCGCTGCCCGTGGTGTCGCTCTGCGCCGACTCCCTCAGCCTCTTCGACGCCGACACCGGCCTCATGGTCCCCGGCTGGTACTTCGACCGCCGCTACGCCTACAGCACCGGCAATTACTTCCAGCGCGGCCGCCACTGGGAACGCCCCGCGGCCTTCGCCTACTATGCCCCCGACGGCGGCGCCACCGAGCAGGACTGCGACCTGCGCGTCCACGGCAACAGCCAGCGCGTGCTGGTGCAGAAAGGCCTTTCGCTCTACGCCCGCCGCGAGTACGGCGACAACCGTTTCTCCTACCCCTTCTTCGGCCCCGACGGCCGCGCGGACTACCGCCGCCTGGTGTTGCGCCCCTGGAGCACCTCCTGGAGCGGCGCCGGCATCGAGGACTGGCTCTGCCAGCACCTGGCCGACTCGCTGCGCTTCGACCACCTGGCCACGCGCCCCGTGGTGCTCTTCCTCAACGGCGAGTACTGGGGCATCTACTTCCTCGAGGAGAAAGCCGACGAGCACTACATAGAGGAGCACCACGGCGTGGACAGCCGCCAGGTGGACCTCCTGGCCTACTGGGGCGACGAGGTGGAGAATGGCTCCGCCGAGCGCTGGAGAGCCTTCTACCAGTGGCTGGAGGCCGACGGCACCGACATGGGCCGCCTCAGCAACGAGGTGGACACCGGCGCCGTCATGGACTACATGCTGATGCAGATACTCATCCTCAACGACGACTGGCCTGTGAGCAACGTGCGCCAATGGGCCACCGACGGCACCCCCTGGCGCTGGATATTCTTCGACGCCGACGGCGCCCTGGCCTCCTTCCCCGACAACGCCGCCATCCTCGACTACATGACCTATTACTCTTCCCATTTGCTTCCCTCCGCGAGGGGAGCTGTCCGCAGGACTGAGGGGTCTTTTCAAATTCCCTCGTCGCACACCTCGCCGCAGTCCACGCTCCTCTTCCGCCGCCTCTTTGCCGACAGGGGCTTCCTCGAGGCCTCCATGCGCCGCCTGCGCGAGTTGGTGGCCACCCACTTCGACTACCGCCGCTCCGGCGCCCTGCTGCAGCAGGTGGTGAAAGAGGTGGAGAGCGAGGTACCCTACCAGATACGCCGCTTCGACAAGCCCTCCTCCATGGTGCGCTGGCGCATGGCAGTGGAGGTGATAGACGAGTTCCTCCGCACCGAACCCGAGGCCATGGTGAACGAATATGCCCAGTACTTCGGCCTCGAACAGTCCCGGAGCGACCTCTGCACGGTGTACGACCGCTACGGCCAGCCCGTGGCCACGGGCCGCCTCCACGACCTCAAAGCCCAGCTCCCCAAGGGTGTCTACTATGTCCGCCGCGACGGCGACGACCCCCTGAAATGGACTGTGGACCAACCCCTAAAAACCAACCCTTAAAAACTTAACACTAAACACTATAAACTAAACACTGAATATGAGATTGGTTATTCAACGCGTAACCCAAGCCTCCGTCACCATCGGCGGCACCCTCAAGTCCGCCATCGGCCCCGGACTGCTGATCCTCGTGGGCATCTGCGACGAGGACAGCGACGACGACATCGAGTACCTCTGCCAGAAGGTGGTCAAGATGCGCATCTTCGACGACGCCGACGGCGTGATGAACCTGCCCGTCACCGACGTCGACGGCAGCGGCCTGCTGGTCGTCAGCCAGTTCACCCTCATGGCCTCCACGCGCAAGGGCAACCGCCCCAGCTACATCCACGCCTCGCGGCCCGACATCGCTGTGCCCCTCTACGAGCGCTTCGTCGCCCGCCTGCAGGAGCTCTTCGGCCATCCCGTACAGACCGGCACTTTCGGCGCCGACATGCAGGTGGCTCTCGTCAACGACGGACCCGTCACCATCATCATGGACTCCCACCGCCGCGAGGATTTCTAAAAAAAACAGAAGGCACCATCGCTGGTGCCTTCCGATGGGAGTGACGGTCGCTTAGGCAACGGGAACAGTGTCCACGTTGGCGTTCTTCACCTTGCCCCAACCCACGATGAACATGATGAAGGCAATGATGCCGATGATGGCGCCGATGATGTTGATGATGGGGATGATGCCCAGCACAGCGGCGATGATCTGCAGGATGGCGGTGGTGTAGAGGGTCTTCATGCCGTCGCGGCCGGGGAAGTTGGCGTCGTTGCGCAGGCGGCCGTAGGCCATGATGCACAGGATGAAGGCAATGAGGTTGAGGATGCCGCCGATGATGCCGCCGGCAACGGGAATCATCGAGCACAGGGCTGCCACGATGTTGAGGATGACGGCCGTGCGGATCTTCTTGATATTGTCTGCAGTCTCGCCCTCAAACTCCTTGTGCAGGTCGCCCAGGCCGAGGAAATAGTACACATAGCCGATCACCGTCAGAATGGGCACCACATAGACATACCAGGTCGAGCCGCCCGACACGGCGGAGAGAATGGCAATGGCGGAAATGAATCCACCGATGATGCTCAGGATGGAGATGCAGAGAACACCATAATAAATTTTGGCGGTTGCTGCTTTGTAATTGTTTGCGTTCATAGTGTTTTTCCCCGGTTGTCGCATTGGGCCGTCGGTTTTAAATGGATTAATAATTCTCGCAACTTATGTGTCGTGAATAATGGAAGGTTTTGATAGCTAAATTGTTAGTGGTTTTCGTGGTGTTGGGTCGACACTGCAAATATACATATTTTTTTGAATCTTTAATAAAATTTTTGAAAATTTTCTCCCCATTATCATCTCTCCAACCCCCACCCGAAGGGTACCCGAGACGTGTCCGATACGGCATATCTTATATTGTTTTTATATTGTTTACATATTGTTCGCATATTGTTCTTATATCTACAATATAGGAACAATATAAGAACAATATGTAAACAATATAAGAACGATATAAGAACGGCCGTATCAGAGCCCTCTCGGGTGCGGTTTTGACCCCGAATGGGACGGTGGCGGAGGAGTGGGGTGTTCCTACAGAGAACGGGTGGCGGTGATGAAGCGGTTGCGGTCGCGGAAGTCTTTGTGCACCTGAGGGTTGAATCCATGCTGGCGCAGGAGGGCGCAGGTGTCGTCGGCCAGGGCTTCGTTGATTTCGAGGGCCAGGAGGCCGTCCGGAGCGAGGCGGTGCTCGGCCAGGGCGGCGATGGCGCGGTAGAAGCGCAGGGGGTCGTCGTCGGGCACGAAGAGGGCCAGGCCGGGCTCGTAGTCGAGGACGTTGCGCTGCATGGCGGCGCGTTCGCTCTGCCGCACGTAGGGCGGATTGGAGACGATTAAATTGAAGGTTGAAAACTGAAAATTGGAATTGTTTTTCTCTTTATCCTCCTCCTTTGGGGTGGCGAGGATGTCGGATTGGACGAAGTTGATCTCTGTGCCGTTGCCCTTGGCGTTCTGGCGGGCGACGGCGAGGGCGGCGGGGGAGAGGTCCACAGCCGTGACGTCGGCCGTCGGGAAGGCTTTTTTCAGCGCTATGGCTATGCAGCCGCTGCCGGTGCAGAGGTCGAGGATGCGTGGGGCGGGGTGGGGGGCGTGGAAGGCGGTGGCTATCCAGTTGACGATTTCCTCTGTTTCGGGCCGTGGAATGAGTACGTCGGGCGTCACCGCTATGCGGCAGCCGCGGAAGTCGGTGTGTCCGATGATGTGCTGGATAGGGCGGTGGCGGCGGAGATCCTCGAGGGCCCAGTGCAGGCGCAGGAGGTCGCTCTGGTTGACGGTGTGGTCACGGGAGGTGAGCAGTTTAACGCGGTCCCAGCCGAGGAAGGCCTCGAAGAGCATCTCGCCGAAGGTGCGCACCTCGCCGGGACCGTAGAGGGGGTCCAGCTCCTCGTGGTAGAGGGCGAGGATGTCCCTCACCCTGTTGCTCCTGAACCTTATGTTGCGTGTGTTCATTGTTCTGAATCTCTATGACTCTACGACTCTACGTCTTTACGCCTCCTACTTCCGGCCGAAGTCGGCGGGAATCTCGCCCCAGCGGTCGGTGTCCCACTTGCGTATCTCGGTGGTGTAGGTGTTGGTGCGGAGCCAGTTCTCGGCGCGGTGCACGAAGTCCCACAGCTCGGCGGTGGAGGCGTCGTCGGGCAGCTTGCTCTTGCACACCTTCTGGCGAACCCACGACATGGCGTTGACCGAGTCGGAGTAGATGATCTGGTTGAGGTGGTGCTTTTTCATGTAGCTCAGGCCGTGGACGATGGCCAGGAATTCGCCGATGTTGTTGGTGCCCTTGGGGGCGCGGTAGTGGAAGACCTGCGTGCGCGTGGGGATGTAGATGCCCTGGTACTCCATGATGCCGGGGTTGCCGCTGCAGGCGGCGTCGACGGCCAGGGCGTCGAGCACAGGCAGCGGCGGCTGCGCGTCGGGGCGGATGGCCGTCATGCCGTCGTTGTCGATGAAGAGCACCGTGGACTTCCCGCTCTCCGCTCTCCGTTCTCCGCTCTCCACTCTGACCACACTGCCATAGGGCAGCTTTATCGCCGCCTCGGCCTCGGCCAGGGTGTCGAAGCCCTTGTACTGCGCGCCCTGCACGCCCTGTACCTGCTCGCGGCAGGCGTCCCAGTCCGTGTAGATGCCGGGCTGCTTGCCCTGCCACACCACATAGTATTTCTGTTTTTTCGCCATAGATTTTAAAATGCAAAGATACAACAAAACGGCCACATGGCAAAAAAAATGTTTTATCGATGTTCTCGCCGTGCCGAAGGCACGATATTCTATTAACCCCACACTAAGCCGCCAGGCGCAGTGTGGGGTTAATGGGATGGCGTGCCTTCGGCACGCTTGTATAGGCCGATATTTGCCAGTGCTTTAGAACTCGGCGGACTTCGGGGTGCGGGGGAAGGGGATGACGTCGCGGATGTTGGCCATGCCGGTGACGAAGAGCAGCAGGCGCTCGAAGCCCAGGCCGAAGCCGGCGTGCGGGCAGCTGCCGTAGCGGCGCGTGTCGAGGTACCACCACATGTCCTTCATCGGGATGTGGAGCTCCTCGATGCGACCCATCAGCTTGTCGTAGTTCTCCTCGCGGACGCTGCCACCGATGATCTCGCCGATCTGCGGGAAGAGCACGTCGGTGCCCTGCACGGTGAGGCCTGAGAAGCCCTGGCGCTTGCCTTCCTCCTCCACGTGGTCGTTGAGCTTCATGTAGAAGGCCTTGATCTCCTTCGGGTAGTCGATCATGATGACGGGTTTCTTGAAGTGCTCCTCGACGAGGAAGCGCTCGTGCTCGGAGGCCAGGTCGACGCCCCAGCTGACGGGGAACTCGAACTTGTGGCCCTTGGCGACGGCCTCTTCCAGGATCTTGATACCCTCGGTGTAAGGCAGACGCACGAACTCGGTGTCCACCACGCTGCGCAGGCGCTCGATGAGGCCGTTGTCGATCATCTTGTTGAGGAACTCGAGGTCGTCCATGCAGTGGTCGAGGGCCCAGCGGACGCAGTACTTGATGAACTCCTCTTCGAGGGCCGTCAGCTCGTCCATCTGGTAGAAGGCCATCTCCGGCTCAATCATCCAGAACTCGGCCAGGTGGCGCGGGGTGTTGCTGTTCTCGGCGCGGAAGGTGGGGCCGAAGGTGTAGATCTTGCCCAGCGAGGTGGCGCCCAGCTCGCCCTCCAGCTGACCGCTGACGGTGAGTGCAGTGTACTTGCCGAAGAAGTCCTGCTCCCAGTCGATGGTGCCGTCCTCCTTGCGGGGCGGGTTCTCGGGGTCGAGGGTGCTAACGTGGAACATCTCGCCGGCACCCTCGCAGTCGCTGGCGGTGATGAGCGGCGTATGGAAGTAGAAGAAGCCGCGCTCGTGGAAGAAGGTGTGGATGGCCATGGCCATGTTGTGGCGCAGACGCATGACGGCGCCGAAGGTGTTGGTGCGCAGGCGCAGATGGCCTATCTCGCGCAGGAACTCCATGCTGTGGCCCTTCTTCTGCAGGGGGTAGGTGTTGGGGTCGGCCTCGCCGTAGACGACGATGCTCTCGGCCTGCACCTCGACGGCCTGGCCCGAGCCCTGGCTCTCCACCAGCTTGCCCTCGACGCCGATGCAGGCGCCCGTGGTGATGCGCTTCAGCTCCTCTTCAAAGCGGGCGGGGTCGGCCACCACCTGTATGTTGTGGATGATGGAGCCGTCGTTGACGGCCAGGAAGGCGACGTTCTTGTTGCCGCGCTTGGTGCGGACCCATCCCTTTACGCATATCGTGGTGCCCAGCAGGGCGCTCACGTCTTCTTTCAGCAGTTGCTTAATCTCGTAACGTTTCATATTGTTGTTGTTTTATTTTTTATCTATCAGTTTTTTCAGTTCCACGTCGTTGGCGAAGCGGAAGACTTGTTCTTCGTTTTTGCGTCGGCAGACCATGAGGGTGCTTTCGTTGGCGGCGACGATGTATCCGTCCAGACCCTCGAGCACCACGGTCTTGGTGTGGTCGTCGGGCATGACGACGAGGGTGTTGCGGGTATCGTAGGTAAATACATTGCCGCAGAGGACGGCGTTGCCGTTGTGGTCGCGGGGGGAGACATCGTAGAGTGAATCCCATGTCTCCACATCGCTCCAGCCGAAGCTGGCGGCGAGCACGTGCACATTGTCGGCTTTCTCCATGATACCATGGTCTATACTGATGGACTCGCACTGCGAGTAGACCTGTTCGAGTTTGGCGGTCAGCGTGTGTAGGTCGGTATGGAGGAAAGTCTCCGCGATGGCGGGCAGGTAGTCCTCGTAGGCTTTGCGCAGCACCGGCAGGGTCCACACGAAGATACCGGCATTCCAGAAGAACTCGCCGCTGGCGATGAATTGGCGAGCCATCTCGACGGGGGGCTTCTCGGTGAAGGTTACCACCTCGTGCAGGTTGTGGGCCTTGGGCAGGGCGGGTTTCTCGCGGAACTGGATGTATCCGTAACTCGTCACCGGACGTACGGGCTGTGCGCCGAGGGTGATGATCCAGTCGTGCTTGGCCACGGTGTCGACGGCCTGCTTCATGTCGGCCTTGAACTTCTCCTCGCGGAAGATGGCGTGGTCCGAGGGGGTGACGATGACCACGGCCTCGGGGTCGCGCTCGGCGATGACGGCAGCGGCATAGGCCACGCAGGGTGCTGTGTTGCGGCGCAGGGGTTCGCTCAGCACCTGCCACTCCTCCAGCTCCGGCAGCTGCTCGCGCACGCGGTCGGTATACTGCTCGCCGGTGACCACCACGATGCGTTCCTTGCTGCAGAGCTGCGCGTAGCGGCGGTAGGTGCTTTGCAGCATGGTGCGCCCGGTGCCCATCACGTCGATGAACTGCTTGGGGCTGTCGGCATTGCTGATGGGCCAGAAGCGGCTTCCCAGGCCGCCGGCCATGATGACGCACCAGGTCATACGCTCACCTCCCCTTTGATGTGTGGATGTGGGTCGTAGCCTTCGAGGCGGAAGTCCTCATACTCGAAGTCGAAGATGCTCTTGCGCTCGGGGTTGATGTGCATCGTGGGCAGGGGGCGCGGCTCGCGGGTGAGCTGCAGGTGTACCTGGTCCAAATGGTTCTTGTAGATGTGCGCGTCGCCGAAGGTGTGGACAAACTCGCCCGGTTTCAGGCCGCACACCTGCGCCATCATCATGGTCAGCAGGGCGTAGCTGGCGATGTTGAACGGCACGCCGAGGAATATGTCGGCGCTTCTTTGATAGAGCTGGCAGCTGAGTTTGCCGTCGCTCACGTAGAACTGGAACAGGCAATGACAGGGCGGCAAGGCCATGTCTTCGATTTCGGCAGGGTTCCACGCCGTCACCATCAGGCGGCGGCTGTAGGGGTTGGCCTTTATTTGTTCCACCACGTTGGCAATTTGGTCTATCGTGCCGCCACGGCCATCGGGCCACGAGCGCCACTGGCTGCCGTATACGGGTCCCAGGTTGCCCTCGGCGTCGGCCCACTCGTCCCAGATGGAGACGCCGTGGTCTTTGAGGTACTTGATATTCGTGTCGCCGCGGAGGAACCACAGCAGTTCGTATATGATTGAGCGCAGGTGCAGCTTCTTCGTCGTCAGCACGGGGAAACCCTTGTCGAGGTCGAAGCGCATCTGGTAGCCGAACACGCCCACGGTGCCCGTACCGGTGCGGTCCTGGCGCTCCGTGCCGTGGTCCAGCACATGTTGCAGTAGGTTTAGATATTGTTTCATAAATATAATCTTTCTCCATAACGAAGAAAAAATAAAAATGTTGTATGAAAATAAAAATATATTTCCATGTCTTTCTCGTCGACCAAACAGCAGGTGGTGCATGAGTGGAAATCAAGATAGGTCTGTCTGGCAAAAAAACATTCAGGAACAAAAAAAGTATTATATTTGCACCCGAAAAATGTATAGATAAATTTATATAGATAAATAATAATCGATTGTTGTGTAAGTGTATAGGGCTCTCGTTTGTTTGAATTCGATTTGTGAAAAAATGAGAATAATCATGTTTAAATCGGCAATAAACATCTAAATTAACTTAATAAACAAAAAAACATCATGACAAAAACTAAACAATTTTTGACCTTCCTGGCAGCCATAGCAATGGCCGGTGGGGTCAATGCCCAGCAGTTGTCCGACTATTCGGTCACTGTGGGCAACGAAACATTCATGTCGATTGCCAGTACGGAGCATCTCCTATCCAGTGTGGATGGAGATGGTGGCTCGCAGACTGTGGCGCTGCCTTTCAATTTCCGTTTTGGAGAGACTCTCTATGGTCAAGGGACTACGCTCACTGTACGTGCTGACGGTTACGTCTACTTTGGTGCAACCAGTGCAAACCACAATGCCGCTGCAGCCTATACGAACAGCTTCGTCGACTATTATTTTATCTGTCCCGTAATGGGTGGTGATGGTAAAATCACTGCCGATAGTGCCAACTCCGGCGCCTATGCTGTCGACACCATTGACGACAATGGTGACAGTCTGCTTATCATCGAGTTTAAGGATCTGCAGTGTTTTTTTTCTCCCAACGGGAGCTACAACTATCAGCTGCGCCTTCATGCCAATGGCAACATCTCTGTGCTTTTCAACACCTCCACGGCTTCGACCAATTCTAACGTCAAGCAGAATTTCTTCATGGTCTGTGGTCGCAACGACAAGGTCAGCCTCTCAGGTTCCTGGGCCTCGCCTGTCATGGGCACTCCCTCTACGCTGCCCGACCTGGGTACCACACTGCCTGAGGCCGGCACGGTCATTACCTATGTCCGTCCCACCTCTTTCTGCCCCCGTGTAACCGGCCTTGCTGCCAGTGCTATCACCAGCAACAGTGCCATCCTCAGCTGGACTGGTTCTGACAACGCCATCGGCTATGTCCTCTCCTATGGCGACTACTCCAACGAGACCTCGGATACCACTCTGACCCTTACCGGGCTCAATCCTTCCACGGCCTATACGGTCTCCGTCCGCACCATCTGTGGCGTCGACGACACCAGCGCTGCCGTTTCCACCTCTTTCTATACCACCTGTGTCAATATCTCCACCACCGATTCTGCCTACACCGAAGGTTTCGAGAGCTGGAGCACCACCGCTTCCGATTTCAACCCTTGCTGGAACCGCCTCTATGCTGACTTTGACTACGAAAGCTACAGCTCCTCTTCCACCAGCTACATGCCTGTGGTCTCCTCCACCTTTGCCCATAGCGGATTGCAGTCGCTCCGCATGCGTTCGCACTTCTACCTTGATGACTATTCTTCTGGCGATGTCGACGATGCTTCCATCGCTTTCATGCCTGTCTTTGAGAGCGATGTGCGTTTGCTCAACCTTCGTTTCTGGTACAAGGCCGGTTCCAATCCTTCCTATCTGCATTTGGCTGTGGGTGTCAGCACCACCATTGCCGACACCAGCACTTTTACCCGCCTGCTTACCATCGCCCCTGCCGACACCTCCTGGCATGAGTACGAAGTTGAACTCCTCGGCTATTCCGGCACCGGCAACCGCATCACCTTCATCCAGTACAGCGAAGACGGTAGCTATAGCGCCGATTATGGCTATATCGACGACATCCGTGTCGAGGAACTGGGCGACTGCTTCCGTCCCGCTGCTGTCAGCGTGAGCGAGCTCGCCCCCACATCTGCCACCATTACCTGGACCGAACTCAACACCATCGGCACCTACCAGATAGTCGTTAATGGCGACGAGTCCACCGCTACCACTGTTGTTGCCGACACTTCCGCCATCATCACTCTCGAGGCCAACACCGAGTATACTGTCTCCGTCAGTACCCTCTGCAACGGTGAATATACCGATGCCCGCAGCATCAGCTTCCGCACACCCTGCACCCCTGTGGCCCACGAGGACTTGCCCTGGAGTCAGAACTTTGACAATGTCGAGGCCTCCGGGAACACCCCCATCGATATACCCTGCATGACTTTCAATGTCGGCCATGGCTACTACTATTTCCCCTATACCAATGCCAGCATTTACTATGGCGCCAGTGGCAAATCGCTCTTCTTTTATACCAGCAGCGGCTACGATCCCCAGATTGTTGTGTTGCCCCTCTTCGATGACGATATCAATACTTTGCAGCTCTCTTTCTATAGCCGTGTCTCCAACACCGCCGCCGCCTTCGAAGTCGGCACCATGACCAACCCCTCCGACCCCACTACCTTTGTCCCCTTCGACACCACCGTGTCCACCGCGACCCACACGTGGGAGTATCAGCAGTTCTCCTTCGCCGACTACAATGGCTTGGGCAGCTATATCGCCCTCCGTCCCATGCCTTTCAATGGTTACTACCTCTATCTTGACAATCTCTCCGTCGGCAATATCACCGAGTGTGCCCGTGTCGCCTCTGTCTCCGTCGACAGCCTCTCCGCACACTATGTGCACATCGCCATCGCCGATTCCGTCGATCAGAACAGCTATCTTGTCGAGATTATCGGTGGCGGCGATACCATTCTCGAGAATATCTACACCAACGGGTTCAGTGTCGACACTCTCCAGGCTATCACTTCCTACACTGTCAATGTCTACACCGTCTGCTCCGATGCCACCACCGCTCCTGTAACCATCTCCTTCACCACTCCTTGCGAGGCTGTGGCAATGCCCTTCTCCGAGAACTTCGACTCCATGAACAACATCAACGACCTTGACTGCTGGGGCTTCTACAACGGCCTCTACATCGATTCCATCCAGAGCGCCAGCTTCACTTCCGGCAGCAATTGGTTTCGCCACACCACGGCCATGGAGGGCTCCACCCATGTGAAACTGAACATCTATGGTGGCTCCTGCAAATCCTGGATCGTCACCCCCGAAATCAGCATCTCCAGCGCCAACGCCACCTTGAGTTTCGACTATGCTCTGACGGCTTACAACAATGCCAATGCACCCAATGTCAGCAATGTCGCCGACGACCGCTTCCTCGTTCTTGCCTCCGCCAACGGCGGCAACACCTGGAGCGTCCTCGCCGCTTGGGACAACTCTGCCAGCAACAACTCCTACGCTGCCATCACCAACGCTGCCCAGATGGCTTCTATACCCCTCTCGCAGTATGATGGACAGAACATCCGCATCGCTTTCTACGGCGAGAGCACCGTCTCCGGTGGCGACAACGACCTCCACATCGACAACATCCTCGTCGAGAGCCTCGATTGCGCACCCACCACTGCTCCTGTAGCCGAAACTGTCGGCTCCGACGGAGCCACCATTTCCTGGACCGGCACTGGCAATTACGAATACCGCTACGCACCTGCTGCCGACACTGCCAACTGGACCCTCGTCAGCACCTCTGGCGCCTCTGCCGTCCTCTCCGGTCTCGCCGCCAACACCGAGTACCTCTTCCAGGTCCGCACCGACTGCGGCTCCGGCCTTGCCAGCCGTTGGATGTCCCTCACTTTCCGCACCGCCTGTGCCGCCTTCTCCATCCCCTATACTACGAGCTTCGAGGACGATGCCGTCAACGACACTCCTGGTTGCTGGACCAACTTCAGCGGCAGCACCTTTGCCCGCAGCAACAGCACGGGCGACACCAACGGCATCCACACTGGCTCCATGTACCTCGACTTCCGCGGCTCCTTGCGCAACATGGTTGCCTTGCCCCGCTTCACCGAGGAAATCAGCGGTCTCCAGGTGCGCTTCTGGACCCGCCCCGAGAACATGACAAACGCCAGCTGCGGCAAGCTCCAGGTGGGCTATCTGACCGACCTCTCCGACACCTCCTCCTTCGTCACCATGGCCACCTTCAACTATAACGACTTCTCTGCCATGGAAGAGAAGATTGTCTCCATGACCGGTGCCCCCGCAGGTTCCTGCATCGCTTTCCTTCATGCTGCCGGCAACTCCAACTGGTATTGGTTCATTGACGACGTGACCGTCGAGCCCGTTGCTGCTTGCCAGCGTCCGCAGGGCGTCTCCGTCGATTCCATCGCCGCCACGTCGACCACCGTTCATGTCCACGACGCCAACCAGGCTAACAGCTATGTCTACCGCCTCTATGCCAACGGCGTCCTGGTCGACAGCGCTGCCTTCACCGATAGCACCGCCACGCTCTCCGGCCTCACCCCCTCCACGAGCTACGAGGTCTCTGTGGCCACCCTCTGCTCCGGCGAACTCTCCGGTACCGTCAGCACCTCCTTCCTCACCAACTGCATGGCCATCGACAGCCTGCCCTGGAACGAGGACTTCGAGGCCTGGAGCACCGGCAGCGGCAACATCAACCCCTGCTGGAACCGCCTCCACTACAGCGCCTTCTCCAGCAACCCCTCCACCGTCAACTACCCCTATGCTTCCTCCGACGCTGCCTACAACAGCAGCTCCAAGTCGCTCCTGCTCTATTCTTCCTATGACTCCGAGGACGACGACGCTTATTCCATCGCCATGCTGCCCGAGTTTTCCGCTGAAGCCAACACCCTCTCCCTCAGCTTCTGGTATAAGGTCTCTTCCTCCTACGACGCCAACTTCGTCCGCCTCGCAGTGGGTGTGACCTCCACCACTGCCGACACCACCGGCTTTGTCCGCCTGGCCACGGTCGCCCCCGTCGACTACGACTGGCACCAGTACACCGTCAACCTCTCTGCCTACACCGGCACCGGCAACCGCATTGCCATCATGCAGCTGAGCATCGACGGCAACGAAGAGGACGACGGCACAACCTACTACGACTACAGCACCGCCCGCGGATATATTGACGACATCGTCGTCGAATCCGCCGGCAGCAATCCGCCGCAGCCCGCTATGTACACCGTCACTGTCGGCTCCGCCGATCCCACTATGGGTAGCGCCGCTGCCAGCGCCACCAGCGTCGAGGACGGCACCAGTGTGACCCTCACCGCCACGGCCAACGACGGCTACCACTTCGTCAACTGGACCGCCAACGGCACCGCTGTCTCCAGCGCCAACCCCTTCACCTTCACCGTGACCTCCGACACCGCCCTTGTGGCCAACTTCGAGGCCGACAGCACCGAGCCTGAAGAGTGTATCGATCCCGCCAATGTCACCGCCAGCCTCGTCACCAGCAGCAGCGCCATGATCAGCTGGACCGCCGGCGGCAGCGAGCCCCGCTGGGCCATCGACTACAACGGCACCGTCGACACCACCGACAGCAACCCCTACACCCTCTTCGGCCTCCAGCCCGGCACCACCTACTATGTCAAGGTGCGCGCACTCTGCGCCAACGGCAACGTCAGCGGCTGGACCAACGCCGTCTCCTTCACCACCGAGAACGAGTCCACCGGCATCGACGACATCGACAACAGCGCCATCGCCCTCTACCCGAACCCCGCCACCACCAGCGTCACCCTCAGCGGCATCGCCGGCCAGGCCACGGTATCG
>Ga0256405_10003859_pt1 | contig 29860 bp, 25 predicted proteins | sample RumenRJG_02DNA_FD_189096 | JGI IMG/M metagenome (GOLD analysis project Ga0256405, IMG submission 189096) | Bovine rumen microbial communities from Lethbridge, Alberta, Canada - RJG_02 | ecosystem: Host-associated > Mammals > Digestive system > Stomach > Rumen | place: Canada: Alberta...
GATGAAGCAGGAGGCATACAATCTCTCCGAAGACCAAATCAAGCCCTATTTCAATATTGACAGCGTACAGAAAAACGGTGTCTTCTATGCGGCTAATCGGGCATACGGACTGACATTCAAAGAGCGGAAAGACATTCCGACGTATCATCCCGACATGAAAGTGTTTGAAGTCATCGATAAAGACGGTAAGCCTTTGGCACTGTTCTATAGCGACTATTATCGTCGTGCAACCAAGCGCGGTGGAGCATGGATGAGCTCTTTTGCAAAACAGAGCGGTCTGCGCGAGCAGCAGCCGGTAATCTACAACTGCTGTAACTATGCAAAGGCTCCGGAAGGACAGCCAACACTCATCACATGGGACGAGGTGTGCACACTCTTCCACGAGTTTGGACACGCACTGCATGGAATACTTTCAAATTGCAAATATAATACACTTAGCGGCACAGCCACGGCACGCGACTTCGTTGAGATGCCATCGCAGTTCAATGAGACCTTTGCTTCCATTCCTGAGATATTCGACAACTATGCAAAGCATACCGAGACAGGACAGCCTATGCCCGCAGAACTGAAGGAGAAAATGCTCACTTCCATCAACTATCATGCTGCCTATGCCTTAGGCGAAAACCTGGCAGCAACATGCCTTGACCTCGCATGGCACATGCTCAGTTCCAATGAGATTCCTTCTGCTGACGAGGCTGCCGATTTCGAAACAAAAGCTTTGAAAGAGATAGGTCTGCTTAATGAACAGATACCTCCACGCTATTCAACTTCGTATTTCAACCATGTATGGGGAGGTGGTTATGCTGCTGGTTATTACAGCTATCTGTGGACAGAAGTGTTGGCTGTAAACGTAGCCGATTGCTTCGAGAAGCGTGGCGCACTCAATCCGGAAGTTGGACAGGATTTCCGCAACAAAGTGCTCAGTCGGGGTAATACAAAAGAACAACTCCAACTGTTCATCGACTTCACAGGAATGAACGCACCAGACCCGTCAGGACTGCTCAAAGCAAGAGGTCTTTAAGCTCCGTGACAGATATTTTTTAAGCGATGCACCTTCTAAATCATCGGAGGTGCATCGTTTTTTTGTTTTTTTTGCTATCTTTGTGCCAAAAACAAGAAAACCACCACGTAGAAGCTATGGAATACATCACACTGAATAATGGCGTGCAGATGCCGATAGTAGGACTCGGCGTGTACGATATCCCGGACAAAGAAACGCAACGAGTGGTCGAAGAAGCGATATCAGTTGGTTACCGCAGTATAGACACGGCAGCCATGTATCATAACGAACGAGGTGTCGGCGATGCTGTGCGAGCATGTGGCGTGGCTCGGGAAGAACTGTTTGTGACTACAAAAATCTGTGAACCCTGTTATACCTGTGATGAGACGATGCGCACGGTGGAAGACTCCATGAACCGCCTGAAGCTTGATTATGTTGACTTGATGTTGCTCCACTGGCCCGTGGGCAATCCCGCCGTGATGTGGAAAACATTGGAAAAACTCTATCAGGAAAGAGTTTTCCGTGCTATCGGAGTGTCTAATTTCTATCCGAACACATTCCCGGAAATCGTTGAGGGCGCACAAGTGATGCCCGTTGTCAATCAATGCGAGGCACATGTGCTTTACCAGCAACGAAAGATGATAGACTATTTGCGTCCTTACAATGTGGCGTTAGAGGCATGGAGCCCTTTGGCAGAAGGGAAACACGGTATCTTCAGTAATCATGTTTTGATGGAAATCGGTTTGAAGTATGGAAAAACAGCAGCACAGGTGGCATTGAAGTTTCTTGTTCAGAACGGCATCATCGTCATTCCCAAAACCATACATAGGAGTTGCATGGAGGAAAATATCAACCTGTTTGATTTTACATTATCCGAAGACGACCTCGCTGATATTCGCCGGCTTGACACCGGACACAATGTCACGGGGTGGCCTTCCGATGCTTTGACTTATTAAACGATGAACTGATAAAAACGAATCATATAATTATAAAGGTATATAAACAATGGCAACAGTTGATGACAAGAAAGTGATATTCTCGATGGTCGGAGTGAGCAAGACCATTCAGCAGAATCAGAAGCAAGTGCTCAAGAACATTTACCTCAGCTTTTTCTACGGAGCAAAAATCGGTATTATCGGTCTGAACGGTGCGGGAAAATCAACCCTCATGAAGATTATCGCCGGACTCGATCAGCAGTATCAGGGCAATGTCGTTTGGAGTCCCGGCTATTCTGTGGGTTATCTGCCTCAGGAACCGCCGTTGGACGAGACAAAAACGGTCAAGGAAAATGTGATGGAAGGTGTGCAACACATCTATGAAACACTGAAGGAATATGATGATATCAACGTGAAGTTCGGACTGCCGGAGTATTACGAAGATGCAGAAAAGATGGAGAAACTCATGGCGCGTCAGGCAGAACTGCAGGATGTGATTGACGCGACCGACGCATGGAATATCGACTCGAAGCTCGAACGGGCGATGGATGCTTTGCGTTGTCCGCCCGGTGACTGGAGTGTGAAAAACCTCTCTGGTGGAGAACGCCGTCGGGTGGCATTGTGTCGACTTCTCCTCCAAAAGCCGGATGTGTTGCTGCTGGATGAGCCGACCAACCATCTTGACGCAGAATCTATCGATTGGCTTGAACAACATTTGCAACAATATGAGGGCACGGTCATTGCCGTCACGCACGACCGCTATTTCCTTGACGACGTGGCAGAGTGGATTCTGGAACTCGACAGGGGAGAAGGCATTCCTTGGAAAGGGAACTATTCAAGTTGGTTGGAGCAGAAAAGTCAGCGCTTGGCATTGGAAGAGAAGACCGCCTCAAAGCGCCGAAAGACACTGGAGCGGGAGCTCGAGTGGGTGCGTATGGCACCGAAAGCCCGCCATGCAAAGGGAAAAGCCCGTCTGAATTCCTACGACCGTATGCTCAACGAGGAGCAGAAACAGAAAGAAGAACGGCTTGAGATATTCATTCCGAACGGTCCGCGACTGGGCAACAAAGTCATCGAAGCCGAGCATGTGGCAAAGTCCTTCGGTGAGAAGACACTGTTTAGCGACCTTAATTTCAACCTTCCGCCCAATGGTATTGTGGGCGTAATAGGTCCGAATGGTGCTGGCAAGACCACGCTTTTCCGCCTCATCATGGGGCTCGATACACCCGATAGCGGTACGTTTAACGTAGGAGAAACGGTCAGTTTGAGTTATGTCGATCAGCAACATCGTGACATCAATCCGGAAAAGAGTGTGTATGAAGTGGTCAGCGGTGGCAATGAAACCATTCGCATGGGTGGCAGAGACATCAATGTGCGTGCCTATCTTTCACGCTTCAATTTCAGTGGTGCCGACCAGGAAAAGAAGTGCGGAGTGCTGTCGGGCGGAGAACGCAACCGCCTGCATCTTGCTATGGCGCTCAAACAGGAGGGTAATGTGTTGTTGCTCGACGAGCCTACCAACGATATCGACGTAAACACACTGCGGGCACTCGAAGAAGGACTTGAGGCGTTCGCCGGCTGTGCCGTCATCATCAGCCACGACCGGTGGTTCCTCGACCGCATCTGCACGCATATCCTTGCATTCGAGGGCGAAGGTAGCGTGTTCTATTTTGAAGGCAACTATAGTGAGTATGAAGCCAATAAGGCAATGCGTCTCGGCATTGAAGAACCGAAACGTGCTCGCTATCGCAAATTGATGGAAGAGTAAAAAACGCGGAATAAATATTTGCAATCCGATATTTTTTCTTACTTTTGCGCAATTAAACAATAAACAGGCGATGGCAAACTTTGAACAGGATATCAGAAAAGCAGTGGAAGTGATGCGCTCGGGAGGCGTCATTCTCTATCCCACAGATACGATATGGGGAATAGGGTGTGATGCGACCAATGCTGAAGCCGTGGCAAAAATTTATCAAATCAAGCAGCGTGCCGATGCGAAGGCGATGATATGCCTGGTCGATTCTGACGCCCGCTTGCAGCGATATGTGCGTAATGTCCCTGATGTAGCATGGGACATCATGGATCTTGCAGTGCGTCCCACGACCATTATTCTTGACGGAGCGATGAATCTGGCACCGAATCTGATGGCAGAAGACGGCTCCATTGCCTTGCGAATTACGAGGGAGGAATTCTCCCGTGAACTCTGTTATCGTTTCCAGAAACCCATCGTTTCGACCAGTGCGAATATCAGTGGCGAGCCCCCGGCACAGAATTATGGTGACATTGACCCGTCATTACTCGACAGCGTGGATTATGTATGTACGTCACGCCGACAGGAAAAGAAACCACATGCGCCATCGAGCATCATTAAACTGTCTGCTGACGGCACCGTGAAAATCATCAGACCATGACAGGCAAGCGACAAATGACCATACAGAAATTGATTGACTGGCGAAAACGTCATGTCTCAGACCGGCAGTTTACCCTGGTCTTAAGTTTTCTGGTCGGCTTCTTTGCAGCTGTGGCAGCATTCGTACTTCACAAGATGATCAATTTGATTGAAGACCTGCTGACCGATGGTTTTACTGCTTCGTCTTTCAACTGGCTCTATTTGGTTTTTCCCGTTATCGGAATCTTCCTTACGTCATTGTTTGTGCGCTATGTGGTGAGAGACAACATCAGCCACGGCATAACGCGCATACTCTATGCCATCAGTTCGAAACAAAGTCGTCTGAAAAAGCATAATTGCTGGAGTTCACTCTTTTCCTCCGCTCTGACTATCGGTTTCGGAGGCTCGGTGGGAGCAGAGGCACCTATTGTCTTGACAGGCTCAGCCATCGGTAGTAACTTGGGACAACTGTTCAATCTTGATAAACGCACATTGATGCTCCTCGTAGGATGCGGAGCATCAGCAGCAATAGCAGGAATCTTCAAGGCACCGATAGCCGGTCTCGTCTTCACCTTGGAGGTGTTGATGATTGATTTGACGATGGCGTCCTTGCTGCCTATTCTGATAGCGAGTGTCACGGCGACCTGCTTCACCTACATATTTGCAGGCAGTGAATCGTTGTTCAGCTTTCAGTTAGAAGGCGATTGGGCAGTAGAGCGGATACCGGCAAGCATTCTTTTGGGAGTAGCCTGCGGATTGGTCAGTCTCTATTTCATCCGTACGATGACCTTCTGTGAAAATATTTTCGGCAAACTGAAAAGTCGTCCATACGCTAAGTTGCTTTTGGGAGGATTGGTGCTGAGCGGGCTCATATTTCTTTTCCCGTCACTTTATGGAGAAGGCTATAGCAGCATCAACATCCTGCTGAATAGCGACACGGAAAACGAATGGAGTAAAATCTTGAACAATTCCTTCTTCTATGGGCAAGGCAATTTGCTTCTCGTGTATTTGGCTCTGGTCATCGCGACAAAAGTCTTTGCCACATCGGCGACCAATGGCGGTGGAGGAGTTGGTGGTACCTTTGCTCCCTCACTCTTCGTGGGAGCCTTTAGCGGATTCCTTTTCGCACGGCTATGGAATATCAATGAGATTGGTGCGTACGTTCCTGAAAGAAATTTCGCCCTGCTGGGCATGGCAGGAGTCATGGCAGGCGTAATGCATGCTCCTTTGACCGGTATTTTCCTCATAGCTGAGATAACCGGGGGCTATGGTTTGTTCATCCCCTTGATGATTGTCAGCATCAGTTCATATCTGACGATAATCATTTTCGAGCCCCATAGCATTTACGGTATGCGGTTGGCACGCGAAGGAAAGTTGATAACCCACCACACCGACAAATCCGTCCTGACACTGATGAGCCTGGATAGTGTCATCAATAAAGAAAACGTCTCAGTCTCTCCCGATATGGATTTAGGTATGTTGGTCAATGCCATCAGTCGCAGCCGGAACAGTTTCATACCCGTGCTCGACGATGCTGGTAATCTTTTAGGAGAGATAGACATCACCCGGAGCCGTCACGTGCTTTTCAGGACCGAGCTTTATCACCACTTCAAGGTTCGTCAGCTGATGGTTCCACCCAAAGCCATATTGGGAGTGAACGACCCGATGGAAGATGTGATGGAGACATTCGAGTCGGCAGATGCCTTGAACCTTCCTGTTGTAGCGTCCGATGGTCATCTGATAGGGTATATCAACCGCACACGGATGTATGCCATGTATCGGAAATTAGTATCAGAATTCTCAACTGAATAACAAATATGAAGAAAGAAGAATTGCGAATCGTCTTTATGGGCACGCCCGAGTTTGCGGTAGGTACCTTTAAGGCACTGGTTGATGGTGGCTATCATGTTGTGGCGGCAGTAACCCAACCCGACAAACCTGTCGGAAGACATGGAAGCGTCTTGCAGCCATCAGCAGTCAAGCAATATGCTTTAGAGCACCAGATTCCCGTTCTTCAACCCGAGAAAATGAAAGACCCGGTGTTTTTGAAGCAACTGCGCTCCTACCGTGCTGATTTGCAAGTTGTCGTGGCATTCCGCATGTTGCCCGAAGTGGTATGGGGTATGCCTCGGTTCGGAACCTTCAACGTCCATGCCTCGTTATTGCCCCAATATCGTGGCGCTGCGCCCATCAACTGGGCAATCATCAATGGAGAGACGGAAACAGGCGTAACCACCTTCTTTCTTGACCATCAGATAGATACTGGTCGTATCATCATGCAGAAACCCTTCCGTATTCCCGATGATGCAGATGTGGAATACGTTTATGACGGCTTGATGAGGCTTGGCGCACGACTTGCCGTAGAAACAGTTGACCGGATACTCGAAAACGACGGCGAGTTCGCAACCGTTCCTCAGACAGAAAGTGCCCACCTGCATGACGCCCCAAAGATATTTAAGGAAACCTGTCGCATCAACTGGAACCAATCAGCAAAAGGAGTGTATGATTTCATTCGCGGACTCTCACCATATCCAGGTGCGTGGACAGAATTGAGTGAATTGGATAATGAAAGAAAAACATTACTCAAAATCTTTAAAACATCAAAGACATCTCGTCCTTCCACGGGACGGATAGGGGAGATGCAGATAGAGGACAATCATCTTTATGTATCAACCTTTGATACACAACTAGAAATCCTTGAATTGCAACTTTCGGGGAAAAAACGCATGCCAACAAAAGATTTTTTGAATGGTTTTCATGGATATTCTTTAATGCTTAAAGATTAGCGAAGCGAATATTCATACCAAAATTGCTTACATTTTCAACAAATTTCATTATCTTTGCAGGGTAAAAAAGATTATCATCACGATTCTGCGAGATTTTAAAAATCTCCAAGGCGGTTTCTGAGAAATAGTCAATACACTGTAAGGTATTATCTATTCTCAAAACAAGTGAAGTTTTGGGAAGGATTTGTTGTGTATTGAAAATTCTCGAAACAATTAAAAAGAAATGGAAGAAAAAAACAATCGGACTTTATATGAAAAAACAAAAAATGAAAGAGATAGATTTAAACGAAAAAAGGGAGATACAATTAGGTATACTAATACAAGTTGATAAATTTTGTCGTGAACATGGCTTGAGATATTCTTTAGCGTACGGAACATTGATTGGAGCTGTTCGTCATGGTGGATATATCCCTTGGGATGATGATATTGATATAATGATGCCTCGTCCTGATTATGAAAAATTTCTGATAGAATTTGAAGAAAATCCACCGCTCCCTTACTTAGGTGTAAAAAATTACCGAAATGATAATGTAACAGCTATAACATGGACGGAAGTTATTGATAAGCGGACCGTGATGTATGCTACGAGTATGTTAACCTCTGTTTATATAGATGTGTTTCCAATTGATGGAGCTCCAGAAGACGACAGGCGGATAGATTATATAGAAGAAATGCTTAAACGTCGGCATTATATGATAAGGAAAAGGAAGAGTTATAAATATGGAAAGAACAAATTTAAAATGTATGCTAAATATATCATAAAAAACATATTGTATCCTAGAAGTAGAGAGTGGGCTATTCGTGAATATGAAGAATACGTTCTGTCATATCCTTTTGAAACTTCTCCCAATGCAGGGAGACCGTGGAGCACATTGGTACCAGAAGCTTTAATGCCAACAGGAATATTCAAGAAATATACCACAATTGAATTTGAGGGGCATAATATGATGTGCATCGTTGAATATGATACCTATTTGAAACGAATGTATGGGGATTACATGACTCCTCCTCCTGAAAATCAGCGCGTAGGACACAATCATGCATCTTATTGGAATGATGATGTGAAATAAGTTTTGCTTTGTGAATACTGACAATAATAAAATAATAAAGAACAGTATAGCGTTATATATTCGCATGCTGTTTACGATGGGGTTAAATCTCTTAATAACCCGATTTGTTTTGCGTTACCTCGGAGTTGATGATTATGGAACATATAGTGCGGTAGGTGGTGTGGTATCATTGTTTACTGTGCTTAATGGCGGTATTAGTAAAGCAAACCAACGTTTTATTACTTACGAATTGGGAGATAAATCAGGACATCCCTGCAGGACTTTTAATACAATAATCAATCTAACTTTTATTGTCGCAATTATAACAGTATTGATAATAGAGATAATAGGGGCTTGGTTCCTTTATAATAAAATGAATATTCCAGATGGAAGAATGAATGCTGCCTTTTGGATATTTCAGTTTTCTGTTGTTACAATGGTTGTGACATTGATAAGTAATCCATATAATGCACTAATTATTGCTCATGAAAGAATTAGCACATTTGCTTATATATCAATCTTACAAGTTGTGCTGAATTTTATTGCAGCATGGTGCTTGAGGTATGTATCAATGGACAAATTGATATATTACGGGTTAATGGTAATGCTTGTTAATATATTAATTAGGGTAATCTATCAAATATATTGTACACATCATTTTAAAGAAGCGAAATATCATTTTTACATGAATCGTAATCTTATTAAAAATATAGCAAAATTTACAGGGTGGGCAACAATAGATGGAGCTTTGGGCACTATTATATGGCAAGGTACTACAATTTTGTTCAATATCTTTTTTGGGGTGGCAATTAATGCAATATATAATATTGCATCCCAATTAAAAAATGCAGTTCTTTCTTTTGCCCAAAATGTACAAAGAGCAATGGATCCTCAAATAACTAAAAGTTATGCAGCAGGTGATTTGGAACGCCATCACGCTTTAGTGTTCTCTGGAAGTAAGTTGGAGGTGTTTATGATTTGTATTATCCTCATTCCGTTATTAGTGAGAACAGAATTCGTGCTAAAGTTGTGGCTTGGTAATGAAATACCTCCATATTTGGTTGTCTTTTGCAGATTTGCTGTTTTTATGAATATCATTTGTTCTGCTTTTGAAGTTATGCGAACATCTGTAATGGCAACTGGTAATTTGCGAACTTTTGCTTTATATCCCAATTTCCTACATCTGTCGGTGTTGCCAATTTGTTATGTTGCCAATTTGTATTTCCAGTCTCCAGTTGTCATGATGATAATAATAACTATAATTTATTTCATTGTGTATGCTTATCGCTTTTATATTGCCTCGCAAATATCAAAATTTTCTTTAAAAGAGTATTTCGCAACAATTGTATTACGTTGTTTGGTTGTGGGGGGGCTTTCATGGATGGCTGTTTTTGCATTAGACAAATTGATTCCGAACAATATCTGGGGGTTCTTTTTATTGCTGATGTGTTCAACAACGATACTTCTTGTTGTGATATACACTTTAGGGTTATCAATTTCAGAGCGCCTTATTGTCAATAATATGTATCTGAAGATTAAAAATAATATCCGAAGATGAAAAGTGGTTTAAGAGTATTGGTATATTTATATATATATTCTATCGTCTTCGATGGTATTTTTAGGAAATGGTTGCTCCCGCAATATAGTACTCCCATTATGGCAATAAAACAAGTGTTGGCAGTACTAATATTTATATATGGATGTAGGTATTGGAAATATTTTACCAAATGGGAGATTGGTTCATTGCTCATTGGTTTCATTACTTTCTTAACCACGTTGGCTTTCGGTCATGGAAATATTTATGTGGCGCTATATGGTTGCTTACCTTTTTTCTTCGGAATACCTCTTTGTCTGATTATTAGCAAGATTCTTTACAAAGATGATCTCATACGAATAGGAAAAGTCTTTGTTTTTGTTTTGTTTGTAAACAGTATATTGATAATTGCCCAATATAATCTTCCAATAACACACATCTTGAATTATACTGCAGGAGATGTCGAGCGAATTGAAGATTATGCGATATCTGAATTAGCTGGCGGTTTCAGACCCATGGGTATTTTTTATCATAGTACTCATAATTCCTTGTTTTCATTGGTTGCATTGTCTTTTTTGCTCTATTTTTATTTTTTTCGTAAAGGGATTGCCAACAAATTGTTTTTGATTGTTGTATTGGTTTTAGATATTGTAGCAAGTGTTTGTTCCGTGTCACGAACGAATATTTTTCTCCATATCGGTCTTATTGCTTTTTTCTTTCTTGTTATTTCCAATTTTAAAACGAAGAGAAATTTTGTGCTATCAATTTTTATTTTCCTACCTATATTTTATTTCTTTGTTCAAAAAACAACATTCTTTACAGGTGCGATTGAAAATCTGGAAAATCGATTTGAAGATGCGAGTGAGGCACAATATGCTGATGAATCGACTTTGCAGGGTACCCTTAATGACATTTGGTATCGTGGAATCCAATATCATGTTAATGCGATGATTAATCCAAAAACATTTGATGGGAGTACTCCTCCTTTTTGGGGATTTGGTCAGGGTATGAGTACGCAAATTGGAGGTCGGATATTGGATGTCGGAGGAGAAAATTCTGGATTTTCATTGGCGGAGTTTGATGGCTTGCGAATAATGTGTGAGTCAGGACTCTTATTAGGTTGGTCTATCATTTTTTTAAGATTGGGTTATGTGCTTAGATTTTTGATAAAGGCTGTGCGTTTTAAAAGACAAAAATATTTTTTAGCATTTTGTTTATTGCCTCCTTTTTTTATATCTTTTTATCTTTTGTCAAATTGGGGAAATATTTTTTCTGCAAATATGGCATTTGTTATCGGAGGATTGTTTTTGGCATCTATGAAAATACGTCAGAAATAAAAGTGTATAGTTTGACGTTGCTAAATATTAATATAGTTATTTTATGAAAATAATTGTTGCATCTTCAGGAAGAGCTCATCTATTAGATTGTGCTAGGGAACTTTATAATCAAGGACATGACGTTCTGTTTTATTCATTTACATATAAACGATATATGGATATCTTTGATTTTCCACGGGAAAGATATAAGTCTTTATTATGGATAGTAGCTCCTTTTCTATTATTAGATCGAAAATTTCATGTTAAATGGGCAAGAAAAACGTGGAGGAATTTAATGGATATTTATTTATCAAAGACTATACCTAGATGTGATGTTTTTATAGCTCAAAGCCCATTGTTTTCCCATACCCTTATTCGTGTGAAAAAAAAGTATAATGCAATTACCATTTTAGATAGAGGAACAAGTCATGTCAGAAAATACAACCAGATATTAAAAAAGTATATCTCTAGCCAACAGCCGGAATCATACCAAAAACAGGATGAAAATCAATATAAAATAGTAGATTATATAACAATTGCTAGCGATTTTGTAAGAGATGGATTTATAGAATTTGGTGTTTCAGAAAACAAAATTTTTGTCAATCCATATGGTGTCTTGTTAAATCATTTTAGTCCCACAAAATGTACATGTGAATATGATGTGATAATGGTTGGACAATGGAGTAAACGTAAAGGTTGTCATATTGTTGTCAATGCTCTAAAAGGGACAAAATATAAATTGCTTCATGTTGGTTCTTTATGTATGGATTTTCCAAATGAAAGAAATTTCTTTCATCAGGATTCTGTTCAAGAGATAGAATTAATAAATTATTATAGCAAGTCCAAAGTCTTTTTATTTCCGAGTATTGAAGATGGATTTGGACTGGTTTTAACGCAAGCAGTAGCATGCGGACTTCCTATAGTTTGTTCTAAAAATTGCGGAGGACCAACATTAAAAAAAATGATTAAAGATAGAAATCGTATTTTTATTATGGAAGAGATTACAGAAAAGGAATTATTAAGAGGTATAGAATATTGTATCAATATTGACACAGGACAAGTGCGAAATTATCAAATAAATATGGAACTATTGTCATGGAATGCATATGGAAAACGTTATAATGATTTCTTAACTCAGATAAAGCACAATAGTTAATATAATTGTAAACTTTAATTTAATAAAATAATGTCTGCATTAAAAAAGTTTTTTCAGCACAATTGGTTGATGATTTTCTACCTAAACTTTAAATGTTTACCTTTCAAACAAGCACGTAAACTACCCATTGATATATATAGAAAAATACGCATTACTTCACTAAGAGGAAAGATACTTATCAATAGTACCGATATTCATCGTGGAATGATTAAGTTTGGAGGAAGAGATAGTCAAATATTTGCTTTAAATCCATGTATTTTTGATATAAAAGGAGATCTTATTTTTAATGGTGCTGCAGAGTTGGGCGTGGGATGTTATCTGTGGGTAAATGATGGAGCAAAATTGATTTTTGGAAATAAAGTAACAATTGGGGGCTATACAAAAATTATATGTCATAGATATATAAAAATAGGAGAAAGAACACGAGTTAGCTGGGAATGTCAGTTGTTAGATACTAATTTGCATCACATGAAAAATCAGAAAACGAATGAACTTTGTGAAAAAGAATCTCCAATTTATTTGGGGGCATACAATTGGATAGGCAATAGATGTACTATAATGAAAGGAGTAAAAACACCGAATAATACAATAATAGCCTCTAATAGTTTGTGCAATAAAGATTTTTCTGATATTGAAGAGTATTCTTTATTGGCAGGACAGCCTACTAGAATAATAAAATCAGGAATTAAAAGGTTATTTGAAGGAGTAGATCTTTAGCGAGCAATGAAAATAGCAGCCATTCTTACGTGTCATAACCGAAAAGTAAAAACAGAGATATGTTTATCCTCTTTGTTTCATGTATTACCCAAATGTGAGGTTTTCCTTGTTGACGACGGATCTACAGATGGAACGTCAGAAATGGTATCAAGAAAATTTCCTAATGTTCATCTTTTACATGGTTCTGGAAATTTGTTTTGGAACAGAGGAATGTACACAGCATGGACAGAAGCGCAAAAAGGAGATTTTGAATATTATTTGTGGTTGAATGATGATGTGACTCTTTATTCTGACTTTTTTGATGAACTTTTAAACTGTTATGACTTGGCAAAAGGTGATGCGATAATTGCAGGTCTCATAGAAGATGGAAAAAGCAAGAAAATAATTTATGGAGGCTATGATAAAAATAAGAAGATACTCCAACCTTCACCAATGTTGCAAGATGTAAAGTATATGAATGGCAATGTGGTTTTGGTCTCAAAATCAATTGTTGAAAAAATAGGAATTCTTGACCCTCGTTATCATCATGATTTAGGCGATGTTGATTATGGATTAATGGCTCTGAGAAATAATATTCCGATTTACGCAACCCGTAAGGCTGTGGCAAGTGGAATCATTAATCCTATATGTCGTGAGAGAAAATGGGGTGTGTCTTTTGTAGAGCGTTTTAAAAAACTATATTCACCTTTGGGTTCAAATCCTTCCATCTGTTTTTATTTTCGAAGAAAACATTTTGGAAGATTAAATGCATTGGCTTACTATATATATCTGCATATATTAAACATACTGCCTGATTGGATTATAAAAAAACTCTTTGGAAACAAATTTGTAAGACCGTAGAAGTTTATGAATTTCCTATATTTAAGATATTTGGATGTAAATGCTGAAGGTTTTTTGACAATATATTTATTGGTAGAGGCGGGGTAAATGGATATTCCTCATTTGATAAGATGTCATCATTGTCTAAACTTTATATATCATGATTAGTAGGAGGAAGATAACATGAAAGTTCTTCATTATATACCAAGCATAGATCGCACTTCTGGTGGCGTTGGTATTTATATGCAACTTTTATCTAAAGAGTTAGGTAAACTTGTGGAATTGCATGTAGTAACCCACCATTCAAAAAATGAGCTGCAATTAGAAAATTGTCATATTCATTATATAAGTAGATGCTGGTGGCAACCTCGCAAAGTGAAAAAGCAGTTTATCAAAATCATGAACCAGGTCAATCCCGATGTGTTTCATGTAAATACATGCTGGTTTCCGATAGCTGCCTATACGGCAATTTGGAATCATAAAGAGTTACATGTTCCTATGGTTTATAGTCCACATGGCATGTTGGAGCCATGGATTCTGAAACGAAACTATTGGTTAAAAAAGCTACCCGCCCTCATGCTCTATCAAAGAAAAGCATTACGGGTAGCTAATGTACTCCATGCGACGGCAGATAGTGAGAAAGATAATTTGCTTCGACTCGGATACAACAAGAACGTAGAAGTTGTTGCAAATGGAATAGATGTTGACGGTATTGACTTGAAAATATCTTGGAGAAGAAGTCGAAAGATATTATTCCTGTCGCGTGTGCATATAAAGAAAGGTATTAACTTTCTTATAGATGCCGTCTCTGCATTAAGAAATGAATTTGCGGATTATACCATCACAATTGCAGGCGAGGGTGATGACTCTTACATAGATGATTTAAAAAGATTTGCCCAAGAGAAAAATGTCTGTCATTTATTCGAGTTTGTAGGAGGAATTTACGGAAACAAAAAGTGGGACTTATATCAACGGTCTGATTTATTCGTTTTACCAACGCATAGTGAGAATTTCGGTATTGTCGTTGCAGAGGCACTTGCGTCGGGAACTCCGGTGGTTACAACAAAAGGCACCCCATGGGAAGACCTGGAGACGTATCATTGTGGCTGGTGGACGGAAATAGGAACGGAAGGAACTGTTGGGGCACTTAAAGATTTCCTGCAAAAAGATGAGAAAGAACTGGAGGAGATGGGGCGTAATGGCAGGAGACTTGTTGAAGAAAAATATTCTAATAAAAAGATAGCCAAAGATATGGTTAATTTATATGAGTCGCTCATCAATAAAAACGGAAATTCAAATTAGTAGTTAATATTGATTTGCTCATTTTCGTAATTTCATGTCTGTCAAGAATATAAACTAAAATAATTTAATAGAAATGATAAATTCAATTAAGAAATTTTTAAAATCAACTTCATGGGGAAAGGTTCTTTATCAACCATTAAACAATGTCTATAGGTTGTATTCTGTTCCTAAAAGAAGAAGAAAATTGAAGAAATGTGGTTATGAAGTGTTGAAAAAAGTTTTTGAAATATCGCGTGAAGAAAAGTTTGGTATATTTCCTATTGCAGGAACCCTTCTGGGATTTATTCGTGAAGGTGGATTTATTCCATGGGATGACGATATGGATTTTGGATGTGTAAACGATGATACGGAAACTCCATATAAAGTGGCAGATATATTAATTAATAAATATGGATTTGAGTTTGTTAGAGGATTTGCATATCAAGGTTGTGTAGTAATATATTGTTTGTCATATATGGGAATGCCTATGGATTTTTATTTTATGACACGACACAATGATTGTCTTATAGCTGTTAGTGCTTTTTGGAGAAAGGATAAAGGATATTCTCATTTTAGACAAAATAGTGTATATACGACAAAAGTCCCATTGGTTGATGAATTAAAAACCTATTATGTACATGGTATTGAAATAGAAGTTCCTGTCAATTCAGAGGAGTTCCTTGCCGCATCGTATGGTGAGAATTGGAGAACACCGATGAAAGTGATTAGCAGCGTTGACAATGGTCAATCTAGTAATAGAGAATTGCAACAAGGTTTTGCATATATTTTAAGTTATACAGAATTTTTGAATAAAGATTTTGGGGAATGAGTTTTTCTTTTCAATATGTAAACGAATTTACGTTTAAACATAAGGTTAAAAGGGCATTGTGGAATGTATGTTATGTACTGTTCTTCCGTTTTACAATTCCACGAGTGAAGATATTTAATCGGTGGAGAAATCTTTTATTAAGGATGTGGGGAACAAAGACATATTATAAAAATGGCTTTTTCCCATCCACACATATTTGGGCACCTTGGAATCTTTCGACAGGCTGCTCTGTGGCAATTGATAAAAATGTGGATATCTATAATATGGCTCAAATAAATATTGGGCATTTGGTAGCAATAAGCCGTAGAGCCTTTTTATGCACCTCCACTCACGACATTACAGATATAAAGCGAAGGCTCGTATATCAACCGATAAATATTGGTAATGGTGTGTGGATTGGAGCTCAGGCGTATATTGGACCAGGAGTGACCATTGGAGATGGGGCGGTTATTGCTGCAGGAGCTGTGGTTGTGAAAGATGTTCCCGCATGGACGGTTGTTGGGGGAAATCCTGCAAAGGTGATAAAAGAACGGCAAGTTGACAAAGAGAAATGGTTGGATGCATTTGATCAGTTAGAAAAAATATATCCTTACCATAATAAATAAAATCAAAATATCTTATAAAGATGAAAAATACTATTGCAGCAATCATCTTAACAAAAAATGAAGAGCAGCATATTGAAAGATGTATTTCTTCATTGGTAGGAGTGTGTGAGGAAATTATTGTGGTAGATTCTTATAGTACAGATAATACCGTACAAATAGCAAAAGGCATGGGAGCAAAAGTCTTTCAAAATACATGGAAGAATTATGCAACACAATTTAATTTTGGCATTAATAAATGTAACATTCAGTCGGAATGGATTTGGAGGATAGATGCGGATGAATATCTTGATAAAGGTCTTGCAAAAAACGTAAAGGAGGCTATTTCAAAATGTTCGGAGCACATAACGGGAATTTATGTAAGGAAGCGTATAGATTTTATGGGTAGACCCTTATTACATGGAGGGTGGTATCCTGCATATCATTTAAAGATATTTAGAAAAGGATATGGAGAATGTGAAAATCGGTGGATGGATGAGCATATTAGGTTAACAGAAGGTAAAACTATTACTGTAGAAAAAGGTGATCAGGTAGATGCTAATTTGAATAATTTAACATGGTGGACTGAAAAACATAATGGTTACGCAACACGTGAAATGGTTGATATGTTGATGACCGAATATGGGCTAGATGAACGTAAAAAAGAAATTACTCCAAAATTTTTTGGTACAGAAGACCAGCGCAAGCGTTGGCTTAAAATAAAGTATATAAAAACACCATTGTTTATACGGCCATTTATTAATTTTGTATTTCGCTATATTATAAAAGGAGGTTTTCTTGATGGAAAGGAAGGATTCTTGTGGCATATTTTACAAGGTCTTTGGTATAGAATGCTTGTAGACGCTAAAATTTTTGAACTAAAAAAACGATTCAATTGGGATAATGAGAAGATAAAGGAATATCTTAAGACTTTCACATAAGAGTTCTTTTCTTAATATTTCACAACTTAATACGACAGATTGTGTTTATGAAAAATATAGGCATTGTTAGTTATAACATCAATTGCAATTTTACAAATTACGGCTCTGCGCTGCAATCGTGGGCATTGAGCCAGATGATAGATAGAATTGGGGAGACCTTGGGGATTCAGTCTAAGCTGATAGACTATTGTCCGAAGGTGCTTGAGGACTCAGATTGTTTGAATCCTATGAGAAAGATGTGGGACACGGATTTAGAGGCTCGCAGACAAGTGGAGATGATGATGCCTGCTATACGAGAGAACTACCAGAAGTTTGAAACGTTTTATACCAACCATTTTCGAAGAACGAAACGAAAATATACAGATGGCAATTTTGATGAAGTGGTAAAGGATGAGGATATTTCTGGTTTCGTTTGTGGGAGCGACACTATCTTCTGTATTAACGAGTTCAAAGGCTTTGTTGAGGGATATTATGCTAATTTTGACTGTATGCGTGGGAAGAGTGTTTCTTACGCAGCAAGTTTTGGTGATCCAACATTTACGGAACAGGATTATCTGACACTTAACGAAAGATTGAAGAACTTTAAAGCTTTGGGTATTCGAGAGAATAATATGCTACCTTACGTCAAGGAACATGTTGATGTTAGGACGGAGCGTACGATAGATCCTACATTGTTGGCAGAGGCTTCTTTATATGACACAATTATTGCTGAGCCACAGATGCAGGATAAATATTTGCTTCTCTATTCCAGAAGATATAATAAGAAGATGGAGCAGTATGCGGAGCAATTGGCAAAGCAAAAGGGTGTGAAAATTGTGGAAATCAGTATTCGAGCTACAAATGCAGAAAAAGGACATGTCATGCGCTATGATGCAGGGGTAGAGGAATTCCTTTCACTTGTGAAACATGCAGAATGTGTGGTGACTAATTCTTTTCATGGGGTAATCTTTGCCGTACAAATGCGCAGGCCTTTCTATTGTTTCTCGCGTGAACAAGGTGACACAAAAATAGGCGAGGTGCTGGATTTGTTTGGGCTGAATAATCGTATGATGGTTCACGGAACTGAAAATGTGCCAGCTGATATAGACTATGATGATGTTCACCATAGAATAGATGAAGTTCGAAAGCCTGCAGAAGATTATCTTAGGTATGCGTTAAGTTTATTTGTTTAATGATTAATTGACTCGTGTAATGGAACATTTCTATACTAATGAGCGGAATCATCAGATTTTAATCTCGTTATTAAAAGCCCATAATATCAATAAAGTGGTTGCGTCACCAGGGATGACCAACTCAGTTTTTATTGGCAGTATCCAAAATGACCCATATTTTACAATATATTCTTGTGTAGATGAGCGTTCTGCTGCATATATGGCATGTGGACTATCATTTGAATCTGGCGAACCTGTTGTTATTAGTTGTACAGGTGCCACTGCGGCAAGAAACTATATGTCGGGAGCCACAGAGGCATATTATAGCAAGTTGCCTATTCTTATTTTAACTTCATCGCAGCCTAATAGAATGGTTGGACATCTTACCCCTCAGGTAACAGATAGAACTTCACCGCCTAATGATACATGTAAGATAAGTATAGAACTACCAACATGTAAAGATAAAAACGAAGAGTGGTTTTGTGAGATACAGGCAAACAAAGCTTTGCTGGAATTAAAACGTCGTGGTGGCGGTCCTGTGCATTTGAATTTGATAACAACGTATTCATATAATGAAACTACAGCTTTGACTGCAAAGGATTTTCCTGCTTCGCGGATAATAAAAAGAATTACTTGTTCTGATGAATATCCAGAACTGTTGGGAAAACAAAATGCAATTTTTGTGGGTTCTCATACGAAATGCTCTACTGAACTTATTGCATGTGTTGAGCGATTCTGTGAAGTAAATAATGCTGTTGTCCTATGTGATCACACCAGTAATTACCAAGGGAAATACAGAATTCCGTATGCATTGGTGATAGAGCAGGCTGCGTTAAATAGAACAAACACTCCAGCGTATGATGTTGATGTGTTGATTCATATCGGTGAGATAACTGGAGAGGAGGGGGCGCCACGAATGATAAGAAGTAAAGAAACGTGGCGTGTATCGGAAGATGGTGAAATTAGGGACTATTTTAAGAATTTGAGCCATATTTTTGAAATGCCAGAGATTGTTTTCTTTGAGCACTATTCAAAAAGGAGTAAAAATGATACATCATATTTTGCTCAATGTCAAGATGAATATAAACGATATGAGGCAATTAAAGATGAAAGAATAAATGAGATGCCTTTCTCAAATACGTGGATTGCCCAGGAAATGGCATCAAAAATTCCAGAGAAGGCAACGGTAATTCTAAGTATTCTTAATACCTTACGAGTTTGGAACTATGCCTCTTTTAAACCATCGGTAAGTGTATTCTGTCCCGTTGGAGGTTTTGGAATAGATGGTGCATCTTCGTTAACAATTGGAGCTTCATTTGTCCATCCTGAAAAGTTATATTATGGAATTACAGGTGATTTGGCATTTTTCTATGATTTGAATTCATTAGGGAATAGACATATAGCGAATAATCTTAGGATTCTATTAATAAACAATGGTCTGGGATTTGAGTTTAAAAAATGCTATGCAATGGCATATCGTTTATTAGAAGACGAAGTAGATCCATACGTGGCTGCTGCAGGGCATTTCGGGAAAAAATCTCCATCATTGGTACGGAATTTTGCAGAAGATTTGGGGTTTGAATATTTAAATGCGTCAAATAAAGAAGAATTTGAAAAGGCGTATAAAGATTTTATATCTCCGGAGTTAACAGAGAAGCCTATCGTGTTTGAGTGTTTTGTTACACCTCAAGATGAAGCTACAGCATTGAATATCATCCAAAACAGAGATAAATGAAAAAAGTGTTAGTGTTTGGAGGAACTGGTGCTATGGGAGTATATCTGCTTGATATCCTCTCACAAACAGGAATGTACAATATTGATGTAACCTCACGTTCTCATCGCGAATCATCCCTACCATATGTGTCTTTTATTAAAGGCGATGCACGTAATAAGGGGTTTATGGAATCTCTAATATCAAATAAATACGATATTATTATAGATTTTATGAATTATGATTTGGATGAGTTTGCTGAGAGGTGTAATGGCTTGTTAGCATCTTGTCGCCAATATATATGGTTTTCTTCCAGCAGAGTATATGCTAATTCAGAAACACCAATAACCGAGGACTCACCAAGGTTGCTGGAAGTGTCCGATGATAAAGATTTTTTGGCGACCAACCGATATGCTTTAAGAAAAGCCAGACAAGAAGATCTGCTTATCAACTCTGGATATACTAACTATACCATCATTCGTCCATACATCACTTATAGTAACGAAAGGCTACAACTTGGTATTTATGAGAAAGAACAATGGCTTTATCGTATTTTAAAAGGACGTGATCTCGTGATAAATGAGAATATTATTGATAAACAAACAACGCTTTCGTATGGTTATGATGTCTCTATGGCTATTTTCAAACTTGTTGACAATCAAGAGGCTTTAGGGAGAGTGGTTCAGATAGCTTCAAGTGAGAATATGACCTGGAAAGAGATATTGGAGTTGTATTTAGCTGTCTTGAAGGAGAAAAAAGGGATTTCTCCTAAAATATATTTAAGTAATGAGATGAAAGCTATTGATGAACTGTATGAAGGTGGTTATAATACGATATATGATAGAGTTTATAATCGTCATTTTAACAGCGAACTAATAGAACATTTAACCCGTAATTCGGAGAAAGTCATTTACAAGGACATGAAAACTGGACTGCGTGAATGTTTGTCAGATTTTCTTGATAATAATAGGCCATTCTTAAAAATAGACTGGCAATTCGAAGCATATCAGGATTTGTTGACAGACGGAATGGCTGGCGTAGAAGAGTTTGAAACAGAAGAAGAGAAAAACAATTATATGCACTATAGAAATATACCGGTTTCAGAAATAAAAGGATTAAAAAAGAATTTAAAAAAAATAACGTTATGATAAATTTCACAGTTGGTCCAGTACAGTCAAGTGAAGCTGTGTGTGCTATTGGTGCAGAGCAGGTGCCTTATTTCAGAACAGCGGAATTTTCAGCATTGATGTTGGAGAATGAACGCTTGGTAAAGAAATTTGCTTATGCCTCAGAAGATAGTCGAGTTGCTTTTATGACATGCTCTGGTTCTGGAGGTATGGAGGCTGCTATTATGAACACGTTGTCCAAAGATGATAAGGCGTTGGTCGTTAATGGTGGTAGCTTCGGAGAGCGGTTCGTAGAATTGTTGACGCTCCATGAGATACCTTTTACAGAGATAAAGTTAGAGCATGGAAAAGCATTAAAACCAGAACACCTTGCTCCATATGAAAACAAGGGCTATACCGCGTTTCTTATACAGAAGCATGAGACTTCAACAGGAATTCATTTTGACATCAATTTGGTAAGTGATTTTTGTAAGAGGAATGGTTGCTTCTTAATCGTTGATACCATCAGTACTTTCTTGACGGACCCATTTAATATGGAAGAATTGGGGGCTGGTGTGATGATTACGGGCAGTCAGAAGGCTTTGGCATGCCCTCCTGGTATTGCAGTGATGGTATTGGCTCCTTCTGCTATTGAACGTGTAGAAAAGACAAAGTGTTGCTGCCAGTATTTAGATTTGAAACTTGCTTTAAAGAATCAAGAACGGGGACAGACGCCGTGGACACCTGCGGTTGGTGTACTTCGCCAGATTAATGTCCGTCTGAAAGAAATAGATGCAGCAGGAGGGACAGAAGCCGAGATTGCGAGAACAGCAAAATTAGCCAATTATTTCCGCAACAAACTGAAAGAATATCAACTGCCTTTTGAAATTCATTGTGAGAGCATGAGTAATGCCCTTACACCATTGCATCCTACCACGCAGTCTGCTCACGAAATCTTTTTGAAAATCAAAGATGAATATGGTATGTGGATTTGTCCAAATGGTGGAGAGATGAAAGATTCTTTATTCCGAGTTGGACACATTGGGTATCTGACAGAAAAGGATTACGACAAACTCATTGACGCGTTTTTAGATTTAAGGGAAAAGAAGTTTATATAAGAAATATAAGATGATAAAGGTTATTACTTATGGAACATATGACCTGTTGCATTATGGTCATATAAGATTGTTGGAACGCGCCAAAGCATTAGGAGATTATTTGATAGTGGGTGTTACCTCTGATAGTTTTGATTTGACTAGGGGTAAAATCAATGCCCAACAATCGCTGATGGAACGTATTGAAGCTGTTCGGGCAACAGGGCTTGCAGATGAAATCATCGTCGAAGAATACGAAGGACAGAAGATAGACGATATCAAACGTTATGATATTGATATATTTACGGTTGGGTCAGATTGGAAAGGTTATTTCGATTATTTGAATGAGTTCTGTAAGGTTGTCTATCTTGACAGGACGCAAGGAGTTTCTAGTTCAGATATACGTGCAGAGAAACGGGAACTTAGAATTGGACTCGTTGGTGAGTCTGGGGTTCTCAACAAATTTTATAGAGAAAGTAAGTTTGTCAATGGTGTTTCAATTAGTGGCGTTTGCACGAGTGATGCTTCTGATTTGTCTGAAGATGTAAGAAGTCTAAATCTCATGACAGAGAATCTTGATGAATTGCTAAATGTTTCTGATGCCATTTATGTTGTATCTCATCCTAAGAAACATTATGAGCAAATCAAACAAGCCTTGTTGGCAGATAAACATGTGCTTTGTGAATCACCCATCACAACGAGTGTTGAAGAACTTAATGAATTACAAGAATTGGCAAAAGAACGCAATTTGCAATTGATGGAATCCATAAAGACGGCTTATTCAACAGCTTACAATAGAATGTTAGTATTGGCTAAGAGCGGAAAGATTGGCAACATCATATCTGTAGATTCTATTTGCACAAGCCTATCAGATTTAGAGAAGAAGACCAAAGAAGGTGTAAGTCTTGATGGAGTATGGAATAGTATCTGTGCTTGGGGACCGACAGCTATGTTGCCTATATTCCAACTGCTCGGTACAGATTATGTGAGCAAACAAATCACGTCTCATCTAATTGCTGAAGATTTTGATATTTTTACAAAGATAGCTTTTGTCTTCCCTCATGCAGTGGCTTCACTGAAAGTCGGAAAAGGTGTCAAGTCTGAGGGAGAGTTGATTATCTCTGGCACAAAAGGGTATATCTATATTCCTGCTCCATGGTGGAAAACAGATTATTTTGAGATTCGCTATGAAAACCCAGCAGACAATAAACGGCATTTCTATCAATTGGATGGAGAGGGTATTAGATATGAGATTGTGTCATTCCTGAAAATGATTCAACGAGGAAACAACTTTTCACACATTCCTCCAAAGTTATCAGAAGCTCATGTGAAATTGATAGAGGATTTCTATAAAAAAGATATCATAGAAATATAATAAGCAATACATATTATAATATTCACCATATCGTAGAATAGATCTTAATATTGATTGCCAAATGAAATTTTCCGTCATCACAACATGTTTTAATCGTGCAGGGACGATTCGGGAGACCATCGAGAGTGCGTTGGTGCAGGACTATCGGGATATGGAATATATCGTGGTGGACGGGGCTTCGACGGATGGAACTTTAGATGTTATTCGGGAATATGAGGACCGTATTGACAAAATTGTTTCCGAGAAGGACAGCGGGATGTATGAAGCTATCAATAAGGGGATTCGTCTGGCAGCTGGTGACGTGATTTGCTTGTTGCATTCTGATGATGTGTTTTATGACAATCGTACGCTCTCTGATGTGGCTACAGCTTTTGAGCAGCACGATGCTGATTTTGTCTATGCTGATGGACTTTATGCGGATGCGAAAAATCCGCAGAAGATTATCAGAAACTGGATTGGCGGACAATACAAACGTTGGAAAGTGCGTATGGGGTGGTTACCATTACATCCCACGTGTTATATCCGCCGTGAGGTCATGTTGCGTGAAGGGTTGTATGATGAGAAATATAAAATCGCCGCAGATACAGATTTGTTGATTAGATATTTATATGAAAGGTCGCTATCTGTGGAATATCTGCACCGCTATGTGGTTCGGATGCGCATGGGCGGATTGTCCACCGACCGCCAGAAACGGCAGATGATGTGGAATGAGGATGTGGAAATCTATCGTTCGCATGGTTTTGCTGCAGTCCCTACGAAGTTGATGAAGATGGCATGGAAGGTGCCGCAATTCATATCGGCGAAGTTTGTCCGCATATAGGCGGGGTCTGAAAAATACTCAGTGAAGATTGATGGGGCAGAATTTTTTCTTTCGGCTGTTGCAAAATGAACTCTGGCGCAAGGGTGATATTCCCGATGCGCTGACTTTCGAGGAGTTTGCTGCCGTGCATGTCATGGCGCGCGAGCAGACGGTGGCGGGGCTGGTGTGCAACGCCATTGTCAGAAACAATGTGCGGACAGGCGATGACAATGCCATGCGGGCGATGGCGGTAAGGCTCAATCACGAGCGCAGGGCGATGAAGATGGCTGAGGTGCTCCGCGTGTTGACCGCGTGTTTGGACAAGCATCGGGTGAACTATGTGGTGTTCAAGGGGCAGATACTTGCGGAGTTGTATCCTGAACCTGTCATGCGAACGCTGGGCGATATCGATTTCTATTGTGCGCCGGCTGATGAGGAGCGGGCACGACGGGCTGTTGAGCAGGAGATGGGTGTGACTGTCGATGTGGTTGAGCTTGACAAACATCATAGTTTTTATTACGACGGCATCCGCATCGAACTGCACTACCGCATGGAAACGTTTGGTTCTTCCCGTCATCAGCGATATTTCGATGCGCTTGTTGAGCGCACCATGCGTGAGCCTTCGAGCATGCAGATAGGCACTTTGTCGGTGAAAACCATGCCGCCGATGATGACGATACTCGTCTGTTTCAAGCACTTGTTCAACCATTTCCTGGTCGAGGGCGTCGGCTTGCGCCAGATTTGCGACATGGCGATGCTGTTCTCGCGGTATCATGACGAAATTGATGCGGACGAGTTATGGCACCATATCAGTATGTTGGGCTATGCGAAGGCATTCAAGGCAGTAGGCGCTCTGACGGTAAAGTATGTCGGATTGCCGGCAGAGGCATTTCCTTTCGCCCTCACGAAGCGTGACTACCGATGGGCAGACAGGATGATGAAAGAGGTGTTGAAACGAGGAAACTTCGGGAAGTATCACCGCCGTGAGACGCAGGAAGGCACGGCAAAAAGCCTCGAGACGGCACGGATAGCTTTCGGTCATTGTGCGCGTTTCCTGCCTCTGGCTCCGTGGGACATCCTTTGCCTGATGCCCCGACGGGCATCTGTCACGATGAAAAAATATCTCTCGTGATGTGAGGGAATCGAATACTATGGACACATGAAAAATGCTTGCCGGTTTTGGCAAGCATTTTTTGTTTGTTTTTGAGCAGTTGTCCCAACAGTTCCCGTGGGTCTAAAACATCTGAATCTTATAGGCTAATGTCACTGTTATCAGGTTTTGCTTGGCATTTCCGAGTAGGGTTTTTGCCCTTTCAGAGCGTGCCAGTTTCCTGACAGGCAGGTGATAGGTGGCTTCAACGGCGAGATTCTTGAAAGAGAATTCTGCACCGAACGGGATGAGCAGGTCGCCGGAACGAATATCTTTCTTGATTTTACTCTCGACATCATTGACAATCGACTTTGCCTTAACAACTCTTGAGAGGTGCAATCCGGTAAAGATGTTGAGGTTTTTCATGACGTAATACCGGAGTTTGTATTGTGTATTGAGAAAGTCGAACTTGTAGTAATATGGACCTGTAGAAGGTAAAGTACCGTCTTCGTTGGGTATGACGTTGTTATGATAGACATTATCGGAACCGACACGGGCGTACATCATGTCGAAACAAATTGCGAAACGCTCAGTGATATGTGATTCAACGAACACTCCGGCATTGAGTCCGATTTTGGCATCACCACCCAGTGACGACAAGTTTGAGTAGGCAATACCAGCTTTTGGTCCGACATACAAATCCCATGGGTCGAACCACGGCTTGCGCTCTTGTGCTACGCTGACGATGGAGGCGGTCAGCAAAGCGGAAATAATCAATAGTTTTCTCATTCTTTTTCGTATTTGGTTGCAAAGATAGTGAAAAGCCCCAACAATACAAAACGAATCTGTCACTTTTTTATTTTATGTGTATTTTACCTCATGAAAATTTAATTCAAATTAACAAAATTAGTATTCTTTTGAGCAGAAAGTTTTACAACCAAAAAGTTGAAAAATAGGAATGGAAAGCGGAAAGTTTGCGGAATAAATATGCAAATTGCGCATTTTGGCGGTGCTATTTTCGGAGTTGGTTTGTGAAAGTGCCACTTTCAGGTTGCAAAAGTTCAACTTTTGGAATGTAAAAGTTGAACTAACAGACCTTAAAAGTTTAACTTTTTGGGCGTTATTCCGGCATTTTTCGAGGGTAAAATTTGCCTTTTTAGGGTGAATTGCTTGATAGTCAACGGGTTGCGAAAATGCTCATGTTTTGCGTGTAGGCGACCGACGTTCAACTTGCTTCCAAATATCGCAAGCATTTGGCGTTTCGTTGACTTTTCGGGTTGTTAACGAAGTTTAATTTCAGGTACCGTTATGGTTCTTTGATGAGCGATTGGTGGTAAAAGTGGAGTCCGTTGTTTTGTTGACGTGAATTCTATATAGTTGCGAATGTTCAATAAAAAATGCTAATGGTTTTTGTCGTTTGGGCTTTTTTTTCTACTTTTGGAGCTTGAAAAATGAGATAAGGATGAAAAAGAATAGTAAATACATTGCATTGATTATATTTGCACTGATGCCCTTTTCGGGTGTCGCACAGAAGATTACGTTGGGTTCTTGCGACGTGAAAGACGGAACGATTACCGGAACCTATCAAGGCGAGATGGCGGGTGGAAAGCCCCACGGAAAGGGGCGCACCGTCTATCAGAACGGAAACATCTACGAGGGAGACTACGTGAAAGGCAAACGGCAGGGCGACGGTGTCTATACCTTCAACGACGGCGAACGCTATGAGGGCAAGTGGTTTCAGGGGCATCAGCACGGTTTCGGCACCTTTTATTTTCAGAACGACAATAAGTATGTGGGCTATTGGTATAAGGACTACCAGCAGGACGAAGGCACCATGTTCTACTATAACGGCGACAAGTATGAAGGCAACTGGTATCAGGACAAGCGTTCGGGAAAAGGGCGCTACACCTTCGCCAGCGGTGCCTATTATGACGGCGAGTGGAAAGACGACATGAAAAACGGGAAAGGTTTTTATGATTGGGGCAACGGCACGACCTACGACGGCATGTGGCTCAACAACGAGCGGTCGGGGAAAGGTGTCTTCAAATATGCCGACGGCGATGTGTACGACGGTCATTGGAAGAACGATGTGCAGCACGGGAAGGGCGTCTATCGCTTCAGCAACGGCGACGTGTATGAGGGCGACTATGCACACGGCGAGCGCACGGGAGAAGGCATCTTCAAAATGGCGAACGGCGCACGATATACCGGACATTTCGACAATGGCGAGCGCTCAGGAATCGGAGTGTTCATCTGGCAGAACGGCGATTCATACACCGGCGCATGGAGCAACGACCAGCAGAACGGGAAAGGAAAACTCGTGAAGCGAAACGGCGACGTGATTGAAGGAACGTTCAAGAACGGACAGATGGACGGCGAGATGACCATACACTATCAGAACGGCGACCGCTTCAGGGGAACCTACCGTAACGGCAAGCGCAACGGTCCGGCGAAAGAGCAAACGAAAGACGGAAAGTTCTTCGAAGGGACCTACGTCAACGGTGAGCGCGACGGGAAGTTTGTTGAGAAAGACCGCAACGGACATGTGACGGCACGCGGAGAATACCGCAACGGCAGACGCATAGCAGAGTAGGGAGATGCCCGTCGGAGTTGGCAAGAAAAAGAAACGAACATGATAATAGACACATTAGCGCATTTTGAGGATTACGTCAAAATGCATCCACTGTTTGATGAAGTGGCAAAATTCCTGCGCAATAACCGCCTTGCGGAAATGCCCGAAGGCATCTATCCTGTCAAGGGCGATGACGTGACGGTCAACGTGCAGATTCAAAACGGAAAGACCCGCGACGAGGCAAGCCTGGAGGCACATCGCCGGATGATTGACATCCAGGTGCCTATCAGCACGGATGAGACCTATGGCGTGTCACCTCTGGAAAGCCTTCCTGAAACGGATTTCGACGAAGAGCGTGACTGCAGCTTATGGCATGGGACGGCAGCCGAGAACTATGTGACGTGCACGCCGGACATGTTTGTCGTATTCTTTCCGCAAGACGCACACGCACCCCTCATCACTCCCGCTGCGAAACTGAAAAAAGCGGTCTTTAAAGTGAAAGTATAAGCATCGTGAAAAAACAGACAAAGAAACATATCGGACTCGTGAAGAACGACGCATGGCTGGAACCATTCGAGGAGGCTATCGTCGGACGGCATGAGCACGCCTCGTGGAAATTGAACCAGTTGACCGGTAACGGCAAAATGAGCCTGGCGGATTTCGCCAGCGGACACGACTACTACGGCTTGCACCGGACTGCCGACGGATGGGTGTTCCGCGAGTGGGCACCCAACGCTACGCAACTGTATCTGATAGGCGATTTCAACGATTGGAAGGAAGATGAAGCCTTCCGTGCCCAACCCGTCTCGGAAACGGGAAACTGGGAACTGACCATGCCCGCCGACGTGTTGCATCATGGCGACCATTACAAGATGAGCGTCCACTGGAACGGCGGACAGGGAGAGCGCATCCCGGCATGGACAAGGCGGGTGGTGCAAGACCCGCAGACACACCTTTTCTCCGCACAAGTGTGGGAGCCGGAGGAGCCTTACCGGTGGAAGAAAAAGCGTTTTAAGCCGCAGACCGAGCCACTGCTCATCTATGAATGCCACGTCGGCATGGGACAAGATGCCGAGCGGGTAGGGACGTATGTGGAGTTCCGGGAGAAAATATTGCCGAGAATCGTAGCCGACGGCTACAACTGCATCCAGATTATGGCTGTGCAGGAGCACCCTTATTATGGCTCGTTCGGCTATCATGTGAGCTCATTTTTTGCTCCCTCCAGTCGTTTCGGTACGCCGGAGGAACTGAAAGCGCTCATCGATGCTGCCCACCAACAGGGAATAGCAGTGATTATGGACCTTGTTCATTCACACGCCGTGAAGAACGAGCGTGAAGGATTGGGCAATCTCGCAGGTGATCCCTGTCAGTATTTCTGCACGGGCGACCGCCGTGAGCATCCGGCATGGGACTCGCTTTGCTTCGATTACGGGAAAGACCAGGTGTTGCATTTCCTGCTGAGCAACTGCAAGTATTGGCTGGAAGAGTATCATTTCGACGGCTTCCGCTTCGACGGCGTCACGTCGATGCTCTATTACAGTCACGGACTCGGAGAGGCGATTGGCAGTTATGCTGACTACTTCAACGGACGTCAAGACGACGATGCCATCTGCTATCTCACGTTAGCCA
>Ga0256405_10003860_pt1 | contig 29860 bp, 25 predicted proteins | sample RumenRJG_02DNA_FD_189096 | JGI IMG/M metagenome (GOLD analysis project Ga0256405, IMG submission 189096) | Bovine rumen microbial communities from Lethbridge, Alberta, Canada - RJG_02 | ecosystem: Host-associated > Mammals > Digestive system > Stomach > Rumen | place: Canada: Alberta...
TCCTCTTGATTTAAGTTATCGAATTTTCATTGGCCACTTTTTTGTGTATTTCCTGGCTGGTCGCAACTATAGATCTTTAAGTTTTGTACCGTCAGCTGTTTTCCAATCAGCATTCCCATTGGATGTATGTCCAAGGATAACCGCCGATGCAGCAGATGGAGCATTAAACTCATAATCTCGGATAAACTTGCGATCTACAATTATCCCATCCTTTATCAATGCATTTCTGTTCTATTACGGATTGTATGAATTTATCGCATTCATTGTTATCTCTTTGTAGCTGTCATCGATCGTCATACTGCTCATATTGTCTTCCTGTCCGCGATTATCTCTAAGATAAATCTTTCCATTATTGACATAATTGCCGCTGTTAAGACGGATACTTGGCCCGAAATTGCCCAGATTCCAGATTATCGTTCCGTTGTTGATGAACTCTCCATCGTTGAATCTGAATTCACCGCCGCCACCGAAAGCCAGTGTACCTTCATTGGTATATGTTCCGGCATCGATGCTGAACAGATGCCCTCTTTCATGGATCTGTATTCCTCCCTTTTCGATTGTAAAGATGCCATAATTGAAACTATCGCACATGCCTCCGGTATAAACGCCACCGTCTTTGACAATGATACTGCCATAATTGTTTCTGGTGCAGAGTCCCATTTCAAAGCCTCCGTAAATATTGATGGTGCCGTAGTTGTCAATGATCAGTTCAGGACGGCCTTCTGCCACAAATCCCCGCAATATAGTTCCTTTGCCGATGTTCAAGATTTCTCCTTCAGGAATCGTTATGCTGTTCATGATCCTGACGCAGTGAATATCTGATCTGCTTAAAGCATTCTTCAGTTCTTCAAAAGTATAGACCGGTTCATCGATTGAGACCACTTCGGCAGAAAGCTCATTCAATACTTCTTTCTGCGTTTCAAGATAATCCGAACTCACATATAACGTCTTAAGATTCTTCAGCTCTCTGAGCTCGGCTATATCTTCTATCTCAGTCTCTGCAATATTCAAGACTTCCAGGTTTTCTAAAGCCGAGATACCACTGATATCGATCCCGTAATTGTGCGATATATCAAGAAATCTCAGTTTCTTTAAGCCAAGGATCGGTTCGATCGTTCTGATACTGTTGCCGGATATGCACAGTTCTTCAAGATTGGTGATCTTTGAAAAGTCACTGATATCTTCAATGGAGCCGATTTCAACTGTATTATGGTCAAGAAGGATCAGGTCATTGAGGCCGTCGCTTGTGATAATGAACTGCGGAAGTTCATATTCATTTCTTGTCTCTTCACCATAGATATAGAGGGTCCTGATATTGCTGAGATTTCCGGAAATGCCCAACTGCTGCAAGAGAGCGCTGTTTGAAGAAAACGGCTTGAAAATCAGCATGATTGCGGCAATTACTGACAGAAGAACTATTCCCACACCCATCATCAGCGACTGCTTCTTGCCGGCTTCCTTCTGCTGAGCAGTAACTTCCATATGTGCCAGAGCCGGTGAGTTATCAAGTTTCTGCTTAAACTGCTCTTCATCCAGCTGATACTTCATGATGCCCTGTGTCTGTCCCAGCATCATTGATAAGCCCGGTGTCAAGGTTGTTTCTTCCAAGAAAATCGATATTATCGTCTTATTAAGTTTTGAAGCGATCGAGATCTCCTTGAGAAGCTTTTCATCATTCAGTGCATCCCGGCTTAAAAACAGCAAAACATTGGCTGATCGCTTGATACAGTCTTCAGGCTTTCTTTCCTCAAAGGTCAGTTTATATTTTCTCTCTGACAGATATTCAAGTACCCCAAGAGCTTCGTACCTGTCACTTTGTGCAAACAGTGCATAGATAAACGGTTCCTTATTTCCCTTGTATTTTTCCATTGCTGTCTCCTATTTCTTGATTACCAGATCAATTCTGGATGTATCGATATATTCAAGTGCTTTATCAAGCACATCATGGCTGATATAGAGATATTTAAGATCACTTAGACCGTTCAATACCGAAAAGTCAGATACTTTCGTATCAACAAGCTTGAGGATCTGCAGCTTTTCAAGATACTTAAGAAAAGATATATCACTTAGCGGATTGCCGCTGAGATCAAGATAGATAAGCTGCTTCATCTTTGAAAGCTCTGAGGCATCCTTGATGTTTTCGCTTACCAGGGCCAGATATTCGATCTTTTCCTTGTCTGTCAGAATCTCGAGATCACCGAATTCACTCGAATCTGCTTTATTGTCAGCCACATACCAGCTGCCTTCTCTATAACGGATCGCATTCGGATCTGATACCATGTAGCTGCCGCAGAAGTAAAGGGAACTGCCATCATAGGCTTTAAGCAGGACGCTGCGGCTGACATTGTCTTTGAATTGAGTTATTTCGACCTCCCTGCCGCCGACATCCGAAGTGCTTATCGTATCAACACCCGCAAAGGAAAACCAGTTGTTGAAATAACCGAAGATGAAGATCGCTGATATAAGTAACAGTGACGCAAAGACGATCGAAACGATACGCCAGATATTTCGGGAAGCATCTTTGCGGTCTATTGCTTCATAGCCTTCGATTCCATCGCCGATAAATGAAGGATCAATTTCTTCCTTTATCTTTGCTGCTGTTTCAGCTGAAGATGACATCGGAATCTTCCTTACTGTCGATAGCTGCATGGAGAGATCTTCAGGCAGTTTGACTTCATCAATCAGCACGCAAAGCATTTCCTTTCTTTCGGCTACGGCATAGTTTACTTCCCTGATGCAGTTCTGGGAATTGAGGAAATTCCCGGAGATAAAGAAAATGACCTTGTTTGAATCAAGCAGATGGCGAGCGACCACCTCCGGCCAGTTTGTTCCGACATTTATGCCTGCATCATACCAGAGTCTGTAATTGCATCTGTCCAGCTCTTCAATAAAAGGAAGTACTCTTTCCGAGTCCTTGTGCGCATAGCTCGCAAAAAGATACGGTGCATTTCCGTTATATGTCTTGTATTGCTTCATATAATATTTCCTTTGCCGACAACGCGGTTTTCATGTGATACTTATACTTTAATGAACCAGCATACGATTAATCACCATAGATCGCATTCACTGTTCCATCGCTCAGCTTTCCAAGACCTAAATTCAGAAGATCCTTTGTCTTGCCAGCCTCTGCCGCCATTTTCTGTGCGCCGTTGGTTCGAATGATATTGCGGATCCCGTTGGCTGTCTTTTGGGTCAGTTCACCAGCCTGCTGCATGCCAAGTACTTTATTTGATTTCGATGCAGTATCTTTCATGATCTTGTTTGCCTGTTTGGTCTTAGGCAGTTTCGTTTTACTTAAACCGTGTTCGATTCCTGTTCTTAAAGTACCTTTCAGACCTTCTTTCAGGAAAGCTTCAGTCCTTTTCCCTTCTTCGGCATCCATGGCTCCCTTAAAACCGTCGCCTAGGCCGTTGTAGAGGTATTTATAGCCTATGCCCTCAACCGTATCCTGTTTGATGTCTATCCAGGTTTTCATGAGCCCTTTGGAGACAATGGTCCCGAGACCTTTTCTTTTTAACAGCCCATCCATAAGCTCCCCGGACATGTTCCTGCTGGCAATGTAAATATGCTTGACCGGTTTCAGTGTACCTAGGGAAGCAATATCCACAAGGTCCGCACCCAAGTCGGCACCCCATTGTATCCATTCAAGGTTGTTTTCGACCCTGTCGTTTTCGCTGGCGGTCTCCATCCATTCCTTTCTTTCCGCATCACGTACAGCATTTTCGCCGCTAAGCCATTTACGGCGCTGTTTTTCATTGGTTTCGTAGATGCCGTGCTTCTTCGCAAACATGTCCCTGGCAGCATTCTCTTTATCCATCTGCTCAAGTTCACGCTTTTCTCTGTCGTTTATCTCCTTGAGCTCACGGTCGACAGCCGTGTCCCTGTCTCTGAGCTTCTTCATCTGTTCATCAGCCCACTTACGGTCGCTTTTCCGCTGTCTTTCCCATTCCTTCATCCGCGATTCATCAAGAAACGTTCCATAATCGCTTTCCCAGATATTGTCTTTTTCATTCCAATGAAAAATCGTCTCAGCCCCGGTAGCAGGATCTTTTATGATCCTGGTGAGGTCTTTCTTTCGCTTTGTTTTGGGCACAGAAGGTGTTCTTACGGAACCGATCCTGCCAAAACCCGTAAGGACAGCCATGATCAGAATACCGATCGTACCGCCAATGATTGCCAGTCTCTTATCAGAAGGGCTCATGGGATTTATATTAGCGTCATAGTATTCAACGATCATTGCCGGAGCGGCAAATGTTGCAAGATAAACAATGACTCTAAACAGTTTTTTCATCCTAGTTCACCTTCTTTCCGCATTTCAGACAGTAAATGGAATCCGGACGCAGTTTCTCTCCGCAATAGATACAGTATTTTATCTGATCACTCTTTTTCTGAGGAGGAACAAATTCATCACCGGTAAATTTCGTTTCTACTCTTTCGCTGTTCAATGGTTTAAACAGCGGCATGATCTCATCGAAATCTTCATTAAGCAAAGCGATCTCTCCATCCGGGAAAACAATATACCAGCTGCGATCATCCAATGGATAGAGATCATCCATATGGGCAGCGATGATCATCATTGTGGCATAAGTGATCTCTTCACCCGTCTCTGCGTTCGCCCAGCATGAACAGTATTCAGATGCATGATCCATAGTTACAGTAAAATTCCGATAAGCTTCCATACTTTTATTACTCCTGTCCTCTGATCATCATGAAATCCCCGAAAGACTCTTCCGACATCCACAGCTTTCCATACAGATATTCTCTTCCCTCATAGGCATAAAAATATTCAGGCTGCAGAACACAGTTATTGCCGATCAGTTTTAGATTCTTGTTTTCATCAAAACCGCCGCTGTAAGGTTCATATCCGACTTCTCCATCCGTCTCCGGCCATATCTCAATGCCATCCGAAGCATATCTTGGATGCAGGATGATCGTGATTGGCGGATCAGAAGAACCGTTGACAGACATCTCCGCATATCCTATCTCGTCAAACAAAGAGCCGCTTGAAGAATCGTTGCGGATCTTGATATTGTATTTCCAGACGCCATTGGCCTGTTTCAAAGGTTCAGGAACTCTGTCTTCCGGAAGCCCTTCATACATCAGCTGGCCATAGAATTCATCAAAGTATTCGTAGTTCAGTTTTGATACATCATCAAAATCGAAAGAATCATTACCGATGACTGGATCTGTATTTGCTGAAGATGGAGTATCGGGGATTGATGGCGTATCGTCTGTTTTCTGCTCAGACTTGTCATCATCAGGAATCAGAAGAACTTCACCAGGTTCGCTATTTCCTGGATAGACATCACCATCTAATGCCGGATTGTAATGCCACTTGTTCCACAGCCACATGCCACCCATAAAAAGGCCAAACAGAATAGCAGCTGTCAGAACAAGTTTTATCAGCCCGCCAAAGAATGACCCTTTCTTTTTTACTGTTCTTTCCGTTTTTCTTGTTAAAGATGGACCGTTTGTCTTTGTGGATGGTATGTTCATATCAGGCATTCTTATTCCGCAATTATCGCAGAACAAAGCCTCATCCGGTAATTGCTTTCCGCAGTCTGGACAATACTTGCTCATAAATAGCCTTTCCGCAACAAATTAAGTTTTTCTGGATTGTATGAAAATGTTGCTTATATTTACATTTTACAGGAATTACATTAGCTAATAAAGACCGTCAGCAAGAGTGTAAGCAAGAAACAGAAAACGCTACTCATTTGAATAGCGTCTGCAAACCTACACTTTCTTAAACTTGGTTATCATTACAAAATAAAGCGTTAGTTTTTTAAGGAACCTATCGGTATGACATATACCCCATCTGTACGTCTGTAGGCATAATCACCTATTCCCGTTAAAACCATCATGAAAGAGGGATTTTTCATCTTGGTTGTATCTATTTTCTTATATAGCTGTTTTAAGGTTTTCGCACCTTCGTTTATCAGTTTATCTCCTCCAAGTTTGATCTCGATGAGGCCATAGGAACCGTTTCTTAAATGGACAACGGCATCACATTCAAGTCCATCTTTGTCCCTGAAATGATAGACACTTCCATTCAACGCATCAGCATATACACGAAGATCCCTGATACAGAGAGTTTTCAATATGAAACCGAAAGTATTCAGATCCTGCAGCAGATCATTTGGCCCAGCCCCAAGAGAAGCGACCGCAAGGGAAGGATCGACGAAATATCTGGTATCCGCAGTCCTGATCGCCGTCTTAGAGCGTAGATTCGGATTCCACGCCGGAACATCTTCTATGACAAAGATCTTTTTTAGTGCATTTACATATCTTGCGACGGTTTCTTCATTGATCGGGCTTCGATCGTTTGAACCTGTGTCTTCTGCTAGCACCGTATTGGGCGTCTGTGTTCCCTGATTCCTTGCATAAGAGCGCATCAGTCTTTTCACTTTTTCAGATTCCTTCTTTATTCCGTCAGCTCTATTGATATCGTTATTGACCACCGCATCATAATAGTCATATGCCTGATCCAGAGCAATCTCATCTCTCATCTCGAGAGTCTGCGGCCATCCGCCACGGCAGCAGGCAAATGAAAGTCTTTCTATATCAAGGTTTGATTTTCCATCAACGGTCTCTGGAGAATCGAACAATCCTTTCAGACTTATGTCTCCTGTAGATTCGCCTGATTCATATAGGCTCATCGGCCTCATTGTCATCCATGTGATCCTTCCGGTTCCCGAATGTGTGATTTCTTCCGTTTCAACCGGAACTGCTGAACCTGTCAGGATAAAATGACCAAATCCTTTTCTGTGGTCGACTTCGAAACGGACTGCATCCCATAGTTTTGGGGCGATTTGCCATTCATCAATCAGCCTTGGTGTCTCACCTTCAAGAAGCCTCTTCGGATTTACGGAAGCCATTACGATATTCTGTTCCCTTTTCTCAGGTTCGTCCATATAAAGAATACTCCCAGCGATCTGCTCCGCAGTCGTTGTTTTTCCGCACCATTTTGGTCCTTCTATCAAAACAGCTCCTTTTCCTTCGAGCTTTTTTAAAAGAATTTCATCAGCTATCCGTTTTCTGTAGTTTTCCATAATATTTGTTCTCACACTAAAGGTATCACACTCAATGGCTTCATTTCAATTAAAAACCGACGATTGGCGAATTATTATACCGACGATTGTCTAAATTTGAAGCCGATGAGAATCAGCCGTTCGTTGTAATCAATCGCAAATCTATTGTAGTCTTAGTAACAGTCGTAATTTCAATCGTATTTTTTTTCGACCGATTTTACGATTGCATATCTCATATGCAGTACATTGCTTATAGAAGAGTTAGATTTATTTTTAACAGCACTTTCTAATTATGTTTTTCTTCTTATCAGTGCGTTTCGTTCACGAAAGATTTTTCTGATTACTTTGATTCGAGGAAAGGAGAAAAATATAGCAACTGAAGGAAAAAGAATTGCAAGCAATAAAATGGACAGTGGCCCACATTCTGTTGTTTAGAGACTAATAAATTGAAATCAAAAAATAACCATACAACAAAAGCCTGATCAGACTTGTGTGAATGACCAGGCTTTTTGAATTATTTAGAAAATGTTATACTGATGCTTTGTTTCTGGAACCTTTGTTTCTTGTAGCGATCAAAGCAATGACTGCGATCGTAAGAAGGCTGTTCCATGCAAGAAGCAGATAGATGATCCACCAAGGAACGGAACCGCTCTTGATCTGCTGATCGATCACACCGATCAGATCACTGATGCTTACAGAGTCACCTTTTTCACCTTTCTCGCCTTTGGCGCCGGTATCTCCTTTGTCGCCTTTTTCGCCTTTGGCCCCTTGTACTCCGGCATAGCCTCTTTCGCCCTGAGAACCATTTGCGCCGCTGACACCTTGTGCACCGGTATCTCCTTTATCTCCTTTTGAGCCATTTGTGATGGAGAAACTGGTAGATGTTCTATCAGTGAAAGTGATCGAATATGTATCGGTAAGACCATTCGATGAAACCTTATCGATCGAAACAATGCCGCGTCCATCATCGCCTTTCTCACCCTGTTCCCCTTTTTCACCATTCTTGACATAGAAGGTATAGGTCGTTCCATCGGAATAAGACATCGTATATGCGATCGTAAGATCATCGATCGCTTCGCTTTCGATGCCTAACAGGCTGACACCTGATCCTCTTAAGGAAGCCAGCCACTCAAGGACGGTTCCCTCAAAGCCATTGTCAACTGCGAGTTCATAGGCGCTCTTACCGTCAACGCCGTCTTTGCCGTTATAGACGCTGAAGGTATACATATCGCCATTGGTCATCTTAATCAGATAGGTATCAGTATTCGGATCACTTCCTTCCGGTGAATCGATCTTTTCGATCGAATCGACACCGTTTCCATCTTTTCCGTCTTTGCCGTTGGCGATCTCATAAGAGAAGGTCTCGCCATTGCTCAGATAGATCGTGTAGGTATCGACCAGGCCATCATCTGATGTGGAAGTCTTTTCGATATTCTCTACAGAGACCCCATCCTTGCCATCAATGCCATTTGTGACAGTATATGAATAAGTCGTCTCATCGCTCAATGTGATCGTATAGGTGTCGGTATTGCCTTCAGAAGCTGTTTTCTCAATGGACGTAATACCAATGCCGTCTTCACCGTCAACACCGTTCGTAACTGTGTACGTATAGCTGCTGCCGTCTGTATAGTAGATCGTATAGGTATCGATCCGACCGTCTTCCGAGGTTCCCGTTTTTTCGATATAGTCGACTCCAATACCGTTGCCATGCAGCGAAGCGATCCATTCCGCGGCCGTACCTTCAAAGCCATTTTGTACCGCGATCTCATAGGCAGACAAACCGTCAGCGCCATCCTGGCCGTTTGCACCATTCACGACGGTAAATGTCGCCGTAGTACCGTCAGTATAAGTGATCGTATAGGTGTCGGTCAGCCCGTCTTCAGATGTACCGGTCTTTTCGATGGAGGCGATACCGACGCCTTGTTCGCCCTGTTCACCTTGTTCTCCCTGTGCGCCTGTTTCACCACGGGCGCCATTTGTCACGGTAAAGGTGTAATAGGTACCGTCCGTATAATAGATCGCATACGTATCAAGCAGGCCGTCTGAAGAGATCTTTTCAATATGATCCACACCGATGCCGTTTCCATGCAAGGACGCGATCCATTCGGCTTCACTTCCTTCAAAACCATTCAGGACTGCGATCTCGTAGGCAGAAAGACCATCTGACCCGTTTGTTATGGTAAAAGTCGTAGTGCTGCCATCTGTATAAGTGACTGTATAGGTATCGATATTGCCTTCTGATGATGTTTTTTCAAAAGAAACGATACCGCGTCCGTCTTCGCCGTCAGTCCCGTCCTTACCGTTATTGACCGTAAAGGTGGAGGTGCTTCCATCCGTGAAGTAGATCGTATAGGTATCGATCAGACCGTTATCTGAAGTGCCTGTCTTTTCGATCCTTTCAATACCGATGCCATTGCCCTGCAGGGAGGCGATCCATTCTGCCACTGTTCCGACAAAACCGTTCTCTACAGCAAGCTGGTAGGCGGATTTACCTTCAGGACCCTGTGGTCCTTCCGGTCCGTTGATCGCCGGAACATAATACGCTTCATTGGACCATATACTCTCGAGCTCTCCTTCTACAGGCAGATTAACGGCTGAAGTCGCCACAAAGATGTACAGGTTTCCGGTTGCATCATTCAGGCTCTCTAACGGAACAGTATAAGAGAATGTTCCGTCGATCCGTTCATCATTTAAACGAATATGTTCACCGTTTGCGACCTGGTAAACATAATAGCCATCGCTAGAATCCTTGAATTCGTCTTCCCATGTTAACAGGAAAACCCCGTTTTCGTAGGAAACCGACAATACAGGAGGCTGTGGAGACACGGAAAGATTAGATACCTTATAACCATATACCGGAACATGAGAATTATCCCAAACATGTTCCTTAAGATCATTTGCAAGTTCAGGATCACTGCTGCCGGTGCCAAGATCGATATACCAGCGTCCAAATGACCACATAAACTGATAAGATCGGATGATGTCATCGGGTATTCCTTTGCCTCTAAGATCAGACTCATCCAGGTCAGAAACTGTGCCTGATACAGTATTTCCTCTGGTAGTGGTCTCATAATGACATGTTCCCTTCATGAAATCAGCCGAAATATAGAAACCGCCAAGGAAATTGTTTGAAAATGCTCCGACGCCAAACTGACAAGTGAAATTGATCGAGAAGCCTCCAGAGAATCCTTCTCCCTCGGTATGAGATTCCGTATGAGAGTATTCCTGCGTCTTGGACGTGCCACTGTAGCCAAGCTGCATATCTGCAACCTTGGATAGTTTTTCTGCATCGGTCAGATCACCGTTGTTCCAGTCGCTGAGATACTTTTCAGGATTTCCAACATTTCCATAAAGGAATTCGCCCGTCTCTGTAGTGCTGTTTTCAGTATCGACGATCTTATAGAGCACCGGTGGCTCATAAGTATACTTAGAAGTATCGACCTTTGCTTTATTCTGTTCGACAATACGATCGTATTCATCGACAAACTTGTTATAATCTTCGATACTCAGTTGGCTCCAGACCGGTCCTAATGGCATAGGTACCTGAACAGCATTTTCGATCCATGTGCCCGTCTCAGCCTCAAACATATCGTAGTTATAGAACAGGATAGGTGTTCGCTGCAAAAGAACTGTATTCTGGTTTGTTGTCTCAAACACAGAATTATAGCTTGTTTCCCAGCCGTCTTCCCATTCCCAGGTATAATTGAAGGCTGCGCCGGCTTCTAAAGCGAGCTTAGCCGCCACCAGCAGCGAAACTTCAACTTCACCGGAAAAACCTACGCCCCAATCCAAAGAAGTCGTAGTATTATCTGATTCACCATAACTGGTGTCGATAGAATACACAGTGCTGCCCGGTTCCTGAACACCGTCAAAATACGGTGCTGCCTGCAGGACCGCTTCCACCTTTGGATCGGTATATACATAATTCTTTCCGCGGTAACGCAAACGCACGCCATCTGTATTATTATCCAATGCCGTAATAACCGTATGGCAGGCGATCCATTCTTTATCGTCATAGGCATCTGCATCACTCAGCTGGTAGTCATCATCATCGACCTTGCTGCCGTAGAAACCGCTGCCGGTAAGAGTGCCGAGCATGTCTTCGGTATCCTCGTATGTCGCGCCGATCATGCCTATCTTATAGCCGTACGCTTCCATGCCATCACGTTTCAAAGCAATGACATAGTAAACCTGTTCACGGCCGATGTCATTGTAGTCAAAATTGCCTACCGCCACATCGCTTACCCAGCTGTTCGTGACTTTGACCCCATTCATACCGATATCCGTATGATTGAAATACTCCGGAGTGTAAGTCACTGAAATGCCGGCATCTGGATTATATGTCATGATCTGGCCGTTGAAGAAGATCAGATCCTTGCCATTCTGTCCATTGAAGGCTACAGTCGCAACAGCTGCACGCGGATGAATATCATCGCGTTCATAGAAACCGCGTGTGATCATTTTGTTCATTCCGGGGTCGACAAGGACGATCTGTGTCATCTTTTTAGCGCTGTTCTGCTTATAAATGCCGATCAGCTGTGCTTTCTTGGATGAAAAAACGCCGCGGTTCTTGCTGATCCACTGATAGCCGCCAACGACCACCTCATTGAAACCATCGCCATCAACATCACCCACTGACACACCCGGAGATTGAAGTGACAGACGATAATTATCGCCATCTTCTGTATAATCTCTATACAGTGAAGTACTGCTTACACTTCGTCCTAAGATGGAGGATTTATCATTTGGTACGCCCTGATATACCAGCATCTTAGCGGTGCCGTTACTGTAAGGAGCATCCTCGGATTTCGCAAGTACAACTATCAGCTCGTCTGCACCGTCATTGTTGAGATCACCCGCAGCCAAAGAGACGGTGTTGAGATAATCATCGGTGCTGACTGTATCCACGATAACAGGGTCTCCGATCCTCTCCCAGCTGCGGCGGATATGATCATACTCAAACAGGATCGTACTGGTGCCTCCGCTTCCATCACGGGCATTGCAGGTCGTTGCAACTACAACCGTCTCATATCCTCTTCCGAAATCGCCCGCAGTAATGTCGAGAAGGCTGTTGGCTGCATAATGATCGTTCGTCCAGCTGTCATTATTGGTATAGACCGGTTTGTATTCTTTCCACTCACCGCCCTCCGGGACCCAATAGACCACATCGGTATTTATTACTTCATTGTTCCTTGAAGTGTCGACTGCAGCCAGATGAATGCGATTATCATCTGGATCAAAGCCAATATAGGCGGCAACATCCTTGCGCCCTGAGCCCGTTTTATCAAAACCGACACTTTGCACATAGGATAAACTATACATGAAAGGTAAAGTCGGTGAATAATTTGGCTTGATTGGATTAAACCACTGGGGAGTAACCACAGTTTTAAAGTTTGATAAGGCTTTATTTTTCTGACTTCCTTTGTCACCGCCGTAGATATTGAAGTCGTGTCTGCTGTTTTCATAGTCTTCCGTAAAAACAGCCAGTTCATCCCAAGGGATCATCAGTGTTCCCGAGCTCGTCCCATCCTCGTCGTAAGCGACCCCATACGGATTACTGGTGTCATTGGGATCATTTCCTTCCGGATTCTTGTTATCGATGTTGAGCAGCTGATTGCCCGAAACCGTTTCTGTCAGTTCATCTTCATCATCTTCAGCAGATAATTTCCATACTGCCGATACCGGAAGAAGCGTGATGATCATAAGGATGCTCATTATGATCATAAAGATCTTCTTCAAAAAATCATTTCGTTTGCTCATATTATCCCCCTTTTAGTTTTTACGTCTCCGTATACAGTAAGCTGTAATACATACAGCTGCAACAAACGAGATCACCGCAACCAGCACATAGCCACCGGCACTCTCTCCCAGAAGAGAAGTTGCGGCAAACCCACTGCTGACGATCGATTGAAACGGCACATCAGTCTGCACGAGCGCTGCTAATAAGACAGCAAAGAGACACAACGATACGCTCCCCCAGATTCTCATCTTTTTCTGATCTTCGAGTCTCTGCGCTCTTGCATGAAGCAGCACGATTCTTTCTGTATCCGTCCTCATCCGTAAGAAACCCTCCTTTCCTGAATATGCCTTTCATTTATATAGATACGTAAGAAGTCAAAATTCCCTGCCCAAAATAAAAAAACCGGAAATAATCCGGTTGATCAGTCATTTTTCAGAAAAAATATCATGTTGACGGGCGCGTTAAGATGGTAAGAACGGTGGAAAGTAAAGGGATCAGATAGCCGATATAGGCGATCCATCCAGACTGCAGTACCAGCATGTTGTAAATCCCATGATAGGTAATCGTTACCGCCAGTAGTGCGACCGTTCCAGCCATTCTGAGCCATAAACGGTCCCAGAAGGAAGTAATCCCGGTAAAGATGATGACACCGCAGATGATATGCATGGCACCTGTACCGAAGCCTCTGATCAGCAAATCAAAGAACTGAGATGTGCCATTCTGGATCAAATAACAGACATTTTCAAATGTTGCGAAACCGGAAACAACCATGATAACAGAGCCCGGTATTTCTTCTTTCCTTGGTTCAAAGACCAGCAGATAGAACAAAAGCGGCAGCAGTTTCATGCTTTCTTCTATGATCGGAACGACTGTGATCGAAGCAGTGATATAATCCAATCTGTTCGCTGCTGCCAGGAAGGTGCTGATATAGGAAGACAGAAGACAGACCGTCATCCCGCCCCAAACAAAGATCATCATGGGGCGTCCTTTCCCGCGGGCACAAAAGATCGCAATGATGATCGGAGCCGCCAGGCATACATAGATGTTTTCAATGTAGTTCATCCTGTACCGCCTTTCTTGCCGCCGGATAGAACAGAACATATGCAAGTGTCAGCATTACATCAAAAAAATAATACGGATCTAAAAATGAACCCCATTCAAAACAGGAAGATGTCCAAAGTCCGTATTCAACCAGACAGAAAAACAAAGTTGCCAGATACAGATAATACCTGCCCGTCTTCTTTTCCGCAGTCAATAAGCCACCGATCGAATAATACAGCAATAAAGACATGAAAACACCATCAATAATGTTAGTCAGATATTTGCCCCACTGCATATAGAACAGAGCCATACCGAACGTGAAAACAGGGATCAGATATAAAACTTTACGGTCCTTCCGACTCCGTTCCTTGTCTTTGATATGCTGAAGCAGCAACAACAATGACAAGTAAGCGGCAGCCCAGCAGAAATCGGGTATATAGGAATAGAATGGCGTTTCTTTGTACAGAAGCAGATATAAAAGCCAGTAAAGATTTCCTAATGTAACGACAATATAGAACATATACAGCAGGACCCAGATCCTGTTTCTTGTCGATATGGAACGAAAAACTGTCAGAAATCCGCAGACTGCAAGCGCAATCAGCTGCAAAGCATTGTCGACCTGTTCAATCAGAAGCATAAGAGGTCAGTTCTCCCTGTACAATTTTTTCAGGTAGAAACAGAATATGGTAACAGCTACACCTAAAAGAAATGAAAGAATTGCGATCACGATAAAGCCCAGCGTTTCTTTCTGTGCAAATATACTGGCGTTCATTCCGACCGGAACGCTTCCCTGAACACTGAACCCAGTCAGTCCCGGCATAAATAAAGCAAGAAGGACGGCCATAGCCAAAGCAAAGCCGAAACTGGTCGTCTGTATGATCCTGATTTTTTTATCATTCTCTTCTTTTTTGAACTGTGCAGCTCTTTGATGCATCAGTTCAATACGTTCCTCATTACTTCGCATTGGAGATTCCCTCCTTTTCCAGTTCTTTCCTCATTTGTTTCTTGCCCCGAGTAAGCAGATGATCGATCCGCTTTGCGCTAACGTGCATGACTTCCGCTGCTTGTGCATAGGTCAGATCATCAAAATAGATCAGCCACAGAGCTTCCTTCAGTTCCGGATCGATCCTTTCCAGGCACAAATGAAGCGCTTCATTTCGTTCTTTGTCCGCAAGGATATCTTCTGTCAGCAGCGAATCCGCAATCTCTTTAGAAAGATCTTCAAATCCGAATACCTGCGCACGACTTCTTTTTTCATGAAAACGGGTTGCCAGATTCCTGGCGGTTTTATAGAGATACGCTTTGAATGCGCCTGTCTGGATCTTCGGTTTCTTCACCATAATTCTGGCAAAAGCATCGATCATCAGATCTTCCGCATCCTGCAGGTCGTGGGTATAACCGTTGATATAATACGTCAGGCTGTCACCATAGCGAATCATCAACTGATCATAGGATGATGAGTCACCTTTTAGGAATTGACGATACAGATCATCATCGTTGTGCATTCTGTTCTCCCTTTTTACTATCATAGCAAAGAACACTCATGTTTGTGAAAACCATGTTGATTACAACGATATGGATCATCCTCTATGATGTTCTTTGCAAACAAAAAGCGGGCCACTGACCCACTTCACATGCTGTAGCTGTATCCTTTGTCCCGATCCAGGTATTGTTCGATTTCCTTTTCGATTTCCCTTTGCCTTTTTGACAAAAGGCTGCCGATTCCTTTTATGATCGGAATATCCGGATTCCTGGATGACAGCCTGTCTCTGACGATAGAAGGATCCTTATAATAACACTTAAAGTCTCCCGTACGCACCGCCATCTAAGAATGAAAAGCCTCTCTCGAGACTTTTTTCTTTTTCGTTTTTTCTATTTGCTCAATCAGCCAAAATTCTGATTCTTCAATCAGAATTCTTTCTTTTCCATCGCCCTCAGCGATAAGGAATAAAGAATAAACAAGATTGTAAGATATATCGCTAAAACTGCCACGGCAACCATGCCGGCAGGTGCTTTGGAAAGAAAATTCACAAAAGAGATTAAAGCTCTCTGTAAACCCGGAATCTGTTTTACCGCAAAAGCCAGGATGAACACGATTCCATAAACCACAAGCATCACCGTCCGGCTTTTCTCAACGCCGTATTTCAATTCGATCAGAATCATCAAAGCCATCAGCAGTGACATGACTAATGCAAAAGATGCACCGAACGACAGGTGTGCGATCGCATCGACTGTCATCCCTTTGATAAGCGAGACTGCATAATAAATGATAACGCCGACCAGGCAACCTATCGTTTCCATCAAAAATGTGTAGATAAACTTCTCTTTCACATAGTCCTTCCGGCTGATCGGCAGGCACATCAGGAATGCCATTCCGTTTTCATTGGAGTCATAGCTGATCGTTCCGATTGCCAGGATTCCCATCAGCATGCCGGTATAGCCGATGATGAATGAACCATCCATCGCAAAAGCCATGAAGATCGACATGAACAGAAATAAGAAAAGACTGCGGCGATTGGAAAAGTTCAGATAATAGTCTTTTAAAAACAAGCCCTTCATTTCTTCTTGCCTCCCGTCATGATCAGAATCAGATCATCGATATTGCCGTTTTCAATGATGAGGTCAGGATAATTCTCTCTGTAGTATTCCTTTTCGTCGGTAAACAGCGAATAACCGAACTTTTCTTTTTTGTAAGCCAGGATGTGATCCTTCTCAAGTTTTTCAAAAGATTCATCATCTGCCTTGATGACACCGTATTTATCCAGCAGCTCATCGGTCTGTTCGTGTAGTAGCAGCCTTCCCTCGTCGATCAGGTAGATGTCATCGCAAAGCCCCTCCAGATCTGAAGAGATATGGGAAGAGATCAGTAAAGACACCTCATCATCTTGTGCCAGATATTCGCGAAGGATATCGAGGACTTCATTTCTTGCCTCCACATCCAATCCCGAAGTCGGTTCATCCATGATCAGCAGTTTTGCCTTATGGCACAAGGCGGCAATCACCTTGAGCTTGGCTTTCATGCCGGTCGAAAACTCTTTGATCTGTTTGTTTAAAGGAAGCTTCATTTTTTCACTCAAATTCAGAAACTTGTCTTCATCAAAAGAGTGATACATATTCTTCAATATGTTTTTCACGGCATCTACGGTCAAATAGCCGGAAAACGAAGAATCCGATAAGGCAACACCCAATTGTTGTTTCTCCTCGCTCGTAAGGTTGAATGCATCCTTGCCGAAGACCTTCACGCTTCCCTCATCTGTTTGAATCAGCCCCAGAATCGCCTTTAATGTTGTGGACTTGCCGGCACCGTTTTTGCCGACCAGCCCGCTGACTCTCCCCTTGGGAAGATCAAGAGTCAGATCCAAAGTAAAATCCTTATACTTCTTTTTCAATCCGTTAATCTGTATCATCGTAATCCTCCAGGATAATCTCAAAGATCTCCTTAAGTTCTTCTTTGTTCAGGCCGGCAGAAAACGCCTTGGAAACAACAAGTGAAAGATCGTCCTCGATCGCTTTTCTTCGCGCTTCCGCTGCCATCTGACCATCCGCTGCATTGACAAACGTCCCTTTGCCGTGGATCGTCGTGGCAAGGCCCTCTTCTTCGAGAAAGTCATAGGCCTTCTTGACTGTCAAAGAAGAGATCCGCAGTTCTGCCGCCATATTCCTGACCGAAGGAAGAACGTCTCCGTCCTTCAGCTCACCGGATATGATCTGTGCCTTGATTTGGTTAACGACCTGTTCATAGATCGGAACCATTGAAGAGTTTTGGATGATTATGCGCATATATCAAACCTCGATCCTATAGTAAAACAGTGTATAACTGTTGTCAACTGTTATACACTGTTTATTTCACTTTTTTATATTATTTTGTCCTTATTTCGCAGGTTTTACCGTCTCGATCCAGGAAGGATGTTCGAATTCCTTCAGAAGCTCCTTATATTCTGTTTTAAACGATTCGTCAATATCCAATTACTTTTCACTGTTTCCATATGGATCGATGACCAGGAAGAACGAATAATCGGAAGCCTGGCCGATCATGTAGGTCCTGGCAAAATCAATCCCCTTATCTGCCAGAATGTTTTCCAGATCTGCCGCATTCCGTCTTTGATCGATCGCATAGACATGTGCCATGTCCAGGGTATGATCTTTCAGAAGCTTCTCTTCCTCTTGACTCAGTTCCTGTTTCTGATTCAGTTCATAGAATGTGTCGCTGTCCAAAGCACAATAGACAAGGCCTGTCAGGCAGATATCCTTGTCTTCTTCCATCCATGTTCCATAGGCAGGTGTGATCACTCCTTTAGCATCGATCATACTTTGAGGCAGGTGGAAAATCACGCCGGAAGAAGACATATCCAGTGTCGGATCGTCTGGATCCGGAACTGAGATCTCCTCTTTCTGTTTTGTACAGCCGCTCATCAAACACAGGCTGATCATAAGTATTAATGTTAAAATCTTTTTCATGTTCTACCTCATTGCGCATAATTGATGGCATCGAGTATAACGTCGATGCGGTCTCTTTTCTTCAATTCTTCAATCATATTATTTGCCTGAAGCACTTTATCGGTAATGATGTAATCTGCTTCAGAGATCAGGAATTTCTTTTGCGATTCGAGGCTGTTCGGTGTCCATACCATCACCTTTTTGCCCGAGTCGTGAATCATGTTGATGATCCGGACACTCGCCGCCTCTTCTTCCAGACCTAGATAGTCACAGTTCAGGTTCTGTGTATTGCCAAAGGAAGCGAAGGTCAGATAGGCCGTATCCATCTCGGGATATTTGGTTTCAATGTAGTTGATTAGCGGATATTTCAGTGAGATCAAGACACATTGTTTCTCCATGCCTTTTTCTTTAATGATCCTTACGGCATCTTCTGCCATCTGTTCATCGGCGGTATTGCCCTTGAGTTCAACAAACAGGATGATCTTATCTTTTGAAGCATCCAGCATCTCTTCAAAGGTCGCCACATCTTCTTCCATATTCGGGAAGTTAGGATCTCGTATGATGAGATCTTTCACTTCATCTAATGTCAGATCTTCCGGTTTGGCTTTATTATTGCAGAGTCTTGAGAAGCTGGAATCATGGTTGACGATATAATATCCATCCTTTGTACGCTGTATATCGATTTCTGCACCATAGGCACCTAATTCGATGGCTTTCTCGATACCTGTTACTGTATTCTCCGGTGCTTCCACACCGCCGGCACGGTGGGCGATGATCTGTGTCGAGATCCGCGTATCGTAGATCTCATCGAAAAACATGCTGAAGGCGTACGAGAAGGCAAAGACGAAGGCGTAGACGATAATCACCGTCATCACCGAAAGAATAGCTTTCCATTTCGGCGTACGCGGACGGAATTTGATCTCCTCCCCTTTGTATTGATAATACAACTGGGTCATGCGGATCATATAGAAAGTTTTGAACAAGCTTGAAACCGTCAAGGATCCCAAAGAGGAAGTCATGCGTAAGGCCAGTTCCAGATTCTGCAATACTTCCTCATCCTTCACTAAGAAGTGAAAGAGTACGCCCGGAATAAATTCAAAAATGATAAAGATCAGGATGAAAGCGCCGAGCAGAGCACCGAGCAGTTTCACATGCGCCATCAGGAAGTCTTTCCAGTTTTTCCGTAAGAGTTCTCTGGATTCATTATCCGCATGATAGGATTTCAAGCCGCCCAAAAGGATGCCGTGCAGGATAAAAATGTGAATGACGCCGACAAAGATGAAGGCAGCCAAGGCCAGATAATATAAGATCCGATACACCAAAACCGAATCAATGACCGAAGAGATGAAATCCGGTACGTACAACGAATCGGTCAGGGAGATCGTAAAACCGAAGCCGATCAACGGCGCAATCAAGGCAATATACAATATGATGCCTAAGCCATCCGGCGTAAAGAATTCCTTGATGGAAAGAAAGCCCTTCTTCAACGCCTCAAAGAGCTTTGGTCTTCCTCTTAAGATCTGATCGGAATAGATGATCTGGCTGTTCAAGTCCAAAGCGACATACATGAAAAGAACACCGATGCCGATCAATAGTAAAAGCGGTCCCTGCCAGGTCTTAAACAGGAAGGTAAAATCGCCGGTCGAGATTGCGACTCTTCCTGCCGTCTTCAAAAGGAATAAGGACAATTGATTTAAAAGGTACGACACAAGAGAAAGGATGATGCTGCTGACGATCGCATATTTGGCAACATCATAAACGATACTTCCATAACGGAAATAAAGCTTTAAAAGTTCCCTTGCCTTTCCTCTCGCCTTCTCCAAAAAGCTCATATCTTAATTATATCTCTCCAAAAAAACAAATGTTCCAATGGTAAAGAAGTCATAAACAGAGCAAACAATTTAAAAATAGTTCTATAATGTACCTAAAGTAAAATCATTTGCTTGACATCTAAAAACAGATATGAGAACATAATATTGCGCCGACGTTAAGAAGGCGCTTTTTTTTACCTTAAAACAGGGACGGTTGAAACCGTCCCTTTTTCTTTATAGATTCTTTTCCCCGATCACTCTGACCCGAATGATGTTTTCCACCTCATTCAAGGCTTTTTCATCCACGTCGGAGTTGGTATCGATCATCGTATAAGCAAGATCTCCCCTGGCCTTATTGACCAGATTTTCAATATTGATGGAGTTCTTGCCGATGATGGTGGTCAGTTTTGCCAGCATGTTCGGCACATTCTTGTGAATGATGCAGATACGATGGGAAGTCGAGCGTGCCTCCTTGATGGAAGGCAGGTTGACTGAATTGGTCACATTGCCGTTTTCCAGATAATCACGTAATTCTTTCACTGCCATCACGGCGCAGTTTTCTTCGCTCTCCGGCGTGGAAGCACCCAGATGCGGGAAACAGACCGTATTCTTGGTATGAACCAGCTGATAAGTGGCAAAATCCGTCACATAGCGGGCGACCTTTTCCTGATTCAAAGCTTCGATCATGGATTCTTCATCCACCAACTCTCCCCTGGCCAGATTGATGATGCGCACACCGTCTTTCATCTTGGCGATGGATTCTTTATTGATGATGTTTCTTGTCTGCTCGTTTGCCGGCATATGCAGGGTAATATAATCGCATTCCGATAAGAGTTCGTTGAGATCCGTCACATGTCTGACCCACTTGGATAAAGACCAGGCGGAATTCACTGAAATATATGGATCATAGCCATAGACTTCCATGCCCAGTTTGACCGCCGCATTGGCGACTAAGACGCCGATGGCACCTAAACCAAGAACACCCAGCTTCTTGCCGGTCACTTCCGGTCCGACAAAGGCCGACTTTCCTTTCTCAATCACTTTGGAGAAGTCTTCACTGTCCTTCAGATCTTCTTCCCAAAGGATGCCCGAACGGATATCGCGGCTGGCTAAGAATAGCGAACATAAGGTCAGTTCCTTGACCGCATTGGCGTTGGCACCCGGCGTATTAAAGACGGCGATGCCAAGTTCAGAACAGCGCTCGATCGGAATGTTGTTGACTCCGGCACCGGCTCTGGCGATGGCCTTGACAGAAGATGGAAAAGAATACTCATGTAAGGAAGCACTCCTCAAAAGGATGGCATCCTCGTTTTCAATGTCCTCCCCATAAACATAAGTGTCATCAAACAGTTCCAGACCTTGAGAATCGATCTTATTGGCAAGTTTTATCTTCATTTAGCTGTTCTCCTTTGCGAATTGATCCATAAAGGAAATCAAAGACTTGACGCCCTCAATCGGCATGGCGTTATAAATCGAGGCACGGATGCCGCCCACCAGACGGTGACCCTTGAGGTTGCACAAACCGTTTTGTGCTGCCTGTTTGGCGAATTCTTCATCCAGTTCCTTGCTTGGTGTCACAAAGGTGACGTTCATTAAGGAACGGCTGTCTTTTTCCGCATGCGGCTTATAGAAAGTCTGGCTGTCCAGATAATCGTAGAGCAGCTTTGCTTTGGCGATATTTCTTTTCTCAATTTCATCGATGCCGCCGCAATCCTGTATCCACTTTAAGACCTTACCCAGAACATAAATCGGATAAGTGGCCGGCGTATTGAGCATCGAATCGTGTTTCGCCATCAAGGCATAGGAAAGAATGTCCGGCGTATTCGGCAGGCATTCCCCAATCAGATCCTTGCGTATGATCACCACGGCGATGCCGGCGATGCCGATATTCTTTTGCGCACCGGCATAGATCAGACCGAAATCCTTCACGTTGATCCTTCTGGATAAGATATCGGAACTAAGATCGCCAACTAAGATCTTTCCCCTGACATCAGGATACTTCTTCCATTCCGTCCCATAGATCGTATTGTTGGAACAAAGATGGACATACCTTGCATCTTCGCTGAGGTCTAGTTCCTCTTGTGACGGGATATGGCTGTAGCCGTTATCCTTTCCGTCATAGGCAATATGGACCGTTCCGTATTTTTGTGCTTCCTTGGCAGCCTTGTTGGAGAAGTTGCCGGTCACGATGTAATCGGCCTTCCCGCCTCTTAAAAGATTCATCGGCACAGCCGCAAACTGTCCGGTTGCCCCGCCGTGCATAAAGAAAATCTCATAGTCTTCCGGAATCTCCATGATGTCCCTTAAACACTTTTTGGCATCTTCAAAAATGGCCAGATAGCCTTTGGAACGATGCGACATCTCCATGACGGCCATGCCGCTGCCTTCATAGTTGTAGAACTCTTCATGCAGCTTATTCAGCACTTCATCCGCCAGCATGGAAGGCCCGGCAGCAAAATTGTAAATCCTATTCTCCATAAGCAACTCCTTTATTTTTATATGTGACGATCTTGATATCCGTGCCGACATCTTGCGGATGATGGGCATCCGATGCGGCAATCAGTTTAACTCCATGTTTCTTAAAGGTATTTAACAATTCTGTGTTTAAACCCACGTCCGGGTGATGGTAGCGGTAATGGATGCCGGAATTGTTTTCCCCATACATCCCCTGTTCATATAATGCTGCAGCAATCGATTCGTACGTCTGGCTCAAGTCATAGGCTGGATCATATTGAAACAGTTTGATCTGATCGGGATGGCCCAGGCGGGTAAACATAGAAGAATGAATCAGTGCCAATACTTCTTGGTAGTAGCGCTTGTAAACCTCGTCGTGTTCGTATTTATTCCATAACAATTCTTTGGAGAATGACATATCGTAAAGGATCGAATCGACACTGTGGATGGAACCGGTCAGAAAATCCAGTTTCACATCTTTTAAGATCTTCCTTAACAAGTCTTCCGTATTCGAAGTGTAGCAGACCTCCAGACCGAAACGCACCCGCAAAGGCAGATCCTTCTTTCGTATTGCATCGATCAGTGCATAATAATCACTTAAGCTGTTGCAGAACTTCGTTTCTCCCCTTAGCCATTGATCCTGAACTTCCTGTTTTCGAAGATGTTCATAACATGGTTCAAATTCCTTAAAGCGATGCGTATGATCAAGGATGTCGAGTTCATCCAAGCCGGCTTTGAGCGCCGCATCGACGAATTCCATGACATATTCTTCATTTAAAGGTCCGTATTCCAGATGGGTGTGGCCGTCAACGAAGTAGTCATCATTGAGATATTCGACTTCAATTGCTAAAGCTCCATACCGTTCGATGCGTTCTTTTGAATAATAGGCATACATGTCTTCCGGTGAGACGAGATCCCCTTTCAGATAGCCAAGGCTGAAAGGATCATAGTGGGAATACAGTTCAAAGAAGTCCTTAAACTTCTGAAGTCCGATCACCTTACAGCGCAAAACATCATACTCATTTTCGGCATTATGAAAAAAGACCAGGTCATTGACCTGAATCTTTTGTCTTTTTTCATCATTCAGCCGCATTTCGACTGTCTTGTGTTTCTCTTTGATCAGCCGAAATGAAGCAGGATAAAGATCCATGTCGTGACGCATATGCTTTTTACCATTATCCCATAAAAAGCGGCGCCCGACACAGATTAAAGAAGATCGACAACAGCTTTTTCGACGACCTTCATGTCGGCTGTCGGCTCAAACCTGGCAACGACATTGCCTTCCTTGTCGATGATGAACTTGGTGAAGTTCCAACGAATATCGCCGCCCTTGGCATCCTTGTTCATCTTCTTGACTGCCAAAGAAAGACCCATTGCCGCAACGCCTTTGCCGAAACCTTCAAAGGTCTTTTCATTCTTCAAGAAGGTATAGAGCGGAAGTTCGTTTTCGCCGTTGACATCCGACTTCTTCATCTGCGGGAAAGTAGTGTTGTAGTGTAAAGTACAGAACTCATGGATCTCATCATCAGTACCGGGAGCCTGATTGCCAAACTGGTTGCATGGGATATCTAAAATCTCTAAGCCTTTGTCATGATAATCACGATACATCTGTTCGATCGGTTCATACTGCGGGGTGAAACCACAACCAGTCGCCGTATTGACAACCATGACGACCTTGCCCTTGAAATCAGACATCTTTACTTCTTCGCCGTTACGGGCTGTAACGGAATAATCATAGAAACTTGCCATATTGCAATTCTCCTTTTTTCTGAAAAAATTCTAACATTACCGGAAAACACACCACAAGAAATACGCTCAATGAATGCGTTTACATATTTTGTCTGCCAAGTATCCAAATTATGATAAAATTAGTAATAGTGAATTGATAGGAAAAATAAACAATATGCCTACTACATACGCACACTGGCGTTTCGGCGCTGACTGCATCGAGACATTGCCTGACAATCTGAAACAGATCATTAATACAAACCGAGCCATTTATGATTACGGTGTACACGGACCGGATGTCCTTTTCTATGACCTCACTCATCCTAGTATTCCGAAATACGGCTCAAAACTGCATCATCAGCCGGCAAGAAGCTTCTTTGAAGACTGTGTGAGGATCTACAAGGAAAACCCGGAAGACAAAGATAAAATGTTGTCCTACCTCCTTGGCTTTCTGTCGCATTACACATTAGACAGCCAATGCCATGGCTACATCAACCGAAAAAGCCAGATGACCCCTAGCCTTTCCCACAATAAGGTCGAAAGTGAATACGACGGTCATCTGATGCGGCTGGACGGCCGCAGCATCAACCACGTCGACCGCTCGGTATCCCTGATACCGGACAAGAAAGACGCGGAAGTCATGTCTCGCTTCTTCCCTTTCAATAAGAAAGAGCTCTATCGCACCTGCAAGGCGCACCGTCTCATCATTCATGCCCTAAACTGCAAGTCCAACTTCAAGCGCACGGTTCTAGGCAAGACCCTTGAAAAGTTTCATTTGCCGGCATACCGCGATCTGATCGTTCATAACGATGAACTCGATGTGTGCAAAGATTCCAACCTGCGCCTCGACAAGCTCAGAGCCTATGCCTTAGAGCTTTATCCAAAGCTCGTGGAAAACGTGATGGAAGCCATCAATGATGATAAACCTTTGAGTTCCTATTTCGAGCACGACTTCGATCCGGAAGCACCGAATTCCCCGGTCTTACCCTACGAAGAAGAATTAAACTATACACCTGAAAGAATCGATTAATTATTTAAGGAGTGACAATTATGAATGGCTTATTTAAAAAGCTGAATGAATCCAAAGTTTTCAAGGACCTCAGCCCGCAGGAATTCTCCTGGGTTCTCTACGATGTCGGCAACTCTGCCTTTACAATGCTGGGCTGTTCGCTCATCCCGATCTGGTTCAAATCCCTGGCAATCGGTACCGAAGCCGGCAAGATCAGTTCAGACAACGCCACCGCTTATTGGGCCCTGGCGACCAGTATCGTCACAGTCATCGTTGCCCTGATCGGCCCGGTGTGCGGTGCCATCGCCGACCACAAGGATACCAAGAAGATCTTCTTCTCCACTGCCGTCGCAGTCGGCGTCATCGGCTGTATCCTCAATGGCTTTGTCGGCAGCTGGTTCCTCTTCTTAATCGTCTACATCCTGACCAAGATCTTCTACCAGGCATCATTGACCTTCTATGATTCAATGCTCAACGATGTCACGAGCGACGATCGTTCCGATGCGGTATCCGCCTATGGTTACGCCTGGGGCTACATCGGATCCTGCATCCCGTTCTTAGTTGCCTTGATCGCCTATGTCTGCGGACCGGATATGCTTAAGCTCATCCCTGGTTCGATCTCCAAGATCATCGGCTTTACGGTAACAGCCGCCTGGTGGTGGATCGTCACCATGCCGCTTCTTAAAAACTACAAACAGATCAACTACGTTGAAGGCGAAGAAGCCAAGGTCTCCTATGCCTTCAAAAAGATCTTCGGAACCTTAAAGAGAATCGCGACTAAAGATAAGAAAGTCCTCTACTTCCTTATCGCCTTCTTCCTCTACATTGACGGTGTCGGCACCATCATCGACAACTGTATCAACCTCGGTACTGACCTTGGTTTGAATACGGTCGGACAGGTCGTCTTCCTTCTGCTGACACAGGTTGTCGCCTGGATTGGCTCGCTGGTCTTTGCCAGACTGTCCAAAACCAAAGATACGGTTTCTCTGATTCAGGTCTGTATCTTGGGCTATACTGCCGTCTGTCTCTACGCCTTAACCCTCAAGTCCTTATGGCAGTTTGCCATCATGGCCTTCGGTGTCGGCTGCTTCCAGGGCTCCATTCAGTCCCTTTCCAGAAGCTACTTTGCCAGAATCATCCCGGATGAAAACTCCGGCGAATACTTCGGCATCTACGACATCTTTGCCAAAGGCGCTTCCTTTCTCGGATCCTTCGTCTTCTTTTTAGTCAAGAAGATCGGTATCCGCACCAATGGCGTATTCACGATCTTCGGCGCAACGATCAAATCCATCAACGTTGCCGTCGGCTGTCTGGCTGCCTTCTTCATCTTAGGCTTGATCTTCATTAGGATTGCCGATAAACAGCCACAATCAGAAGAAAGCAAGAAAGACATTCAGTAAAACCCAAAAAGACAGAGCGATCTGTCTTTTTATATAATTGATTTATGGAAAATCCCTTTGTCTATTCCTTTAACGAGAAACGCTACCACACCTTCAATTACTACCTGAAGACCACTTATGGCTGCAAGGTCGCCAAGGTCATCCTGGACGGCGGTTTCACCTGTCCCAACCGCGATGGAAGCAAGGGCATCGGCGGCTGTATCTTCTGTTCGGCTGCCGGCAGCGGTGATTCCAATCTCGTTTCAAAAGAATCGATCTTGAAGCAATACGAAGAAAACAAGAAAGTGATGGACCGCAAATGGCCCAACCTTTTATACATTCCCTACTTTCAATCCTATTCCAATACCTATGGTCCCTTAGAAAAGATCCAAGCAATGATCACACCGTTTTTAGACAACGAGGAAGTGGCGGAGATCTCGATCGCCACCCGCTGCGACTGCTTAAAAGAAGAGACCATCGCTTTTTTGGATGCGTGCTGCAAACGCAAGCCCATCTGGCTGGAACTGGGATTGCAGACTTCCAACGATGAAGTGGGAAAGATCATCAATCGCTGCTATGACTTTGCGGATTTCAAAAATGCGTTGGCACGTTTAAGTCAGACCTCCATCAAGGTCTGTGTCCATGTGATGAACGGGCTGCCCTTTGAAGACAAGGAAGGCATGTTTCAAACCGTTAAGGACATTTCTCATCTTCCGTTTCAGGCCATCAAGATCCACATGTTACATGTCTTAAAAGACACGGCTTTGGCCAAGCTCTATGAAGCCAAGCCTTTTGAACTGATCTCAAGGGAAGAATACATTGAATTAGTTGTCAGACAGCTGGAAGTCTTACCGCCTCAGATCATTATCGAACGGCTGACCGGTGATCCGCTTAAGGAAGATCTGATCATTCCGGAATGGATTTTAAACAAGACGACCACACTCAACGATATCGACAAGCTGATGCGCAAAAACGATACCTGGCAAGGAAAATACTATGAATAATAATACTTTCGTCCACAAGTATCTGAAACCTCTCATCAAGAAAGAGGACACCGTCGTCGACATGACTGCCGGAAATGGCAACGACAGCCTTTTTCTTGCCCGCCTGGCAAAACGGGTCCTGGCCTTTGATATCTCTGAAGAAGCCATACGCCGTTCCAAAGAAAAAACCAAAGACTTTTCCAATATTGAATTTCATCTGGACTCCCATGCCAATATCGACAAATATCTCAAAGAAAACGAAGCCTCTCTGTTTATCTTCAATTTAGGCTATCTTCCTAACAGTGAGGAAACAATCACCACCAGGGCGGAAGAAACCCTGCTCGCCTTTCAAAAAGCCTATGGCTTGTTAAGAGAAAAAGGCTACATCGCCATTACCTTCTACTTCGGCCAGGAAGGCGGCTATGATGAATACTATAAAGTCATGGACTACATCAAAGAAAAAAGGCTTCCAATCATGGAAACCTATCGTCAGGACAAGAGGAATTCCCCTCTCGCCCTCTTTGTCTATAAGCCTTAATTCAATACTTCGGCGTAAGAATAATAGCGGTTGATGCTGGAAGCGGCATTCCAGGTCATATAGCCGTCATAGACACCTGCTTCCTTCAAGCCATTGATTTGCGCCTCTATGAAGGATGGATCGTAATACACCTCGTAAGGATCGGAATCCTGTGCCATGATCCAGGTACGGCATTTCGCCTTATCGTAGGTGTTTTCTTGTGCGTGGTAGGTCGCTCTGCCCCATTCATACATCAGTTCGCCCGGTTCATTCCAAGGTTCCGGGATGCCATAGGCATAAGAGGCAAAGTGGTCAGGGTATGGCATCGAGGAGATCGCATCGACAGCATTTGAAATAGCCGGCCAGAACTGACCGTAATAAGAGACGAAGCTCGAGAAGCTCGATGAATCATCGCCACTCGTTTCCCCAAAGACATCGGCGGAAACATAGATTCCCTTGGCATGTAAACATTCCACGGCGTAGCGTAAGAAGTTGGTCACCGCCTGAGCTCTTGTTTCACCATAAGTATTCTTCAGATCGACATCTTCGACATCTTCCGGCAGACGGACATAGTCAAACTGGATCTCATCAAAGCCCATCTCTTCGGCTGCTTCCAAAGCCAGTGCCACATCGTACTCCCACATCTTTCTTGAAAAGATGGAAGGCCAGCTGACCGAACCGTAATGATAGAGCCTTCCCTCATAGATCAGGGCTTCTTCCGGATTGTCCATCGCAAAGGAATCATCTTTAAAAGCGGTGATTCGGCCGATCAGATAGTAACCGGCATCCTTGAGCTTTTTGACGTTTTCCTTATAGGTATCAAAACTGTTCGGAATGTTTTCCGTGGAAGGCGCATAGATCTCGCCGACCGGGGAATCATAGGCGAGCTGCGTATCAACGTAGCAGTCCTTGATATCCACGACAAAGGCATTGATGCCGCTACACTCTCTTGCCACATTGATGTATTCATCAGCCGCCGCAACAGCTTCGGCGTTGATGTATAAGGCATTGACCGGATCGGGCATCTGCGTTTTCGGCGTAAACGGTTCCTTGGAATAATAATCGATAGAACGGGGATCCCCGCCGTCACCGTAATACACATCCGCATAGATTGAATCATCCAGCTTGGTTTCGCTGTATTCTAAGCCGACATAGCGACCGGCAATATAGCCGGCATCGTTGACCAGATAAGAATCGACGTTGCCGTTTTCATCCAGTTCATGGAAACCGCTGACTCGTAATTCCTCTTTTTTCTTTACAAAACCGCTGATATGAAAGTCATCATATTCCTTGGTCAGGACATGGTCTCTTAGAGCATAGAGCGTCGTTTCCCTGACACTGTCTCTTCGATCTGTTACCAGGACACTTTCGGACACATAATAGGTCACATCGTTTTCGACAAACTGGCAATATTCGACTTCATCGACTTTGACGCGCTTGTTCTTGATGTTGACCAGATGGCCTCTGGTGAAAGTAACGGGATTGCCGTCCTTATCGGTAAGTTCAACGCTGTTTCCCTCGCCTGCCAGATAATACGGAGAGGTCTTGTTTCCTTCGATGTTCTGATGGATCACAAAGACCAAACCGCCCACAGCTAATAATAAAAGTCCTAACAATACAAAGATCAGATTTCGTTTCAATCTTCTCTTTTTTCTTTTCTTTACACTTCTTTTCATAGTTCTCTTCACCATTTCATTCTAGCATAAGAAAAGCTCCCGTCTGACAGGAGC
>Ga0256405_10003862_pt1 | contig 29855 bp, 30 predicted proteins | sample RumenRJG_02DNA_FD_189096 | JGI IMG/M metagenome (GOLD analysis project Ga0256405, IMG submission 189096) | Bovine rumen microbial communities from Lethbridge, Alberta, Canada - RJG_02 | ecosystem: Host-associated > Mammals > Digestive system > Stomach > Rumen | place: Canada: Alberta...
CCCACCTTCTCAGGTATCACGTCAACAGCTGTTACGTGATTATGCTGAGCAAGCAGTGTTGCTATGCTCATGCCAACGTAACCTGTTCCTGCAACTGCAATTTTCATCGTCTTCTATAATAAGTTAGTTTCTATAATAATTATTTTCCGTATTTCTCCACGGTCTCATAATAGGTATCGAGGCTGCCAATATCAAAACGCCCGGCACTCATGGGCCAAGCATGCATAGTGGTGTGCTCCACCATATAATGTGCCAAGTTACCTGGCGCGTCCTTGCCACAACCATTCTCTACAGAGTGACGTACCAAGTCGAGGTCTTTCTTTAGATAGATATAGAAAGGTGGCACAGCCCAATGACTCTTAGGCACCTGAGGTTTCTCCTCCATGCCCAACACCTTATTGTTATCGTCAAGTTCAACCACGCCTGTACGCTGCAGTTTCTCTATTGAAGGCTGCTCATGACACATGATGCAACTGGTCTGTTTCTCTTTTGCAAAGTCCACAAACTCTTGGAACGAGAAGAACAGCAAGTTGTCAGCTGCCACAACCAACATATCATCATCGATGTGGAGCATATCCATTGCATACAGCAAGTCGCATACAGCACCAAGGCGAGTATCGTTAGTTTCGGTACCATCATCGACAATGGTGATAGGCTTCTGCCATCTACCCTCTTCCTTCTTCCATCTTTCAAAAATCGGTGCAAACCGATGATTTGAGATAACGATATGCTCATCTATTTCAGGAATCCTATCGATATCATCAAGCATCCTTCCCAAGATAGTATTCTCACCTATTTTCAACAATGGCTTAGGAAAGTTCTTTGTCAGCTCTCCTAACCTCGTTGCATATCCTGCAGCTATTACAATATTCTTCATGATTCTACAAATCTTGCCCCATCATCCGGCTTCACCCAGAACACTTGGAATGTCTTTTCATATTCAGGGAACAGCTCCAGATACTTCTCTGTCAGCGTCTTCTGAATTTCTTCTTTATATGCAGGATCCACGAGTGCTATACATGCGCCCTTGAAACCTGCACCTGAGAAACGACCGCCATAGACTCCAGGCAGTTGTCGCATAATCTCATAGATAGCAATGAGTTCTGGAGAGCCACACTCATAGTTATGAATACTACTCTCACACGAATCAAACGACAGTTTTCCAAACAGTTTCATATTGCCCGTTTCCCAAGCAGTCACTCCCTGACGCACACGACGGTACTCACTATAGAAGTGCTCCGCACGCCGTGCAAACCTCGCCGGCATGGCAATGCGCGTCTTCTCGAACGTTGCCTTTGGAATATCCCGCAGGAACGTCTTATCAAACGTCTTCAGCGGCTGATCCGTATAAGCCAGCATATTCCAAGCCGCCGTCTTACACTCATAGACACGCAGGTTATAGTCCGAGTTCACCAAGGAGCGAGTCAGTCCAGAGAAAAAGATGCCAATCTCAAACGCTGGCATATCCGGATTCCGCTTGATGATACGCCAGTCATTGCTGTCACAGTCCAGGAACAGCAGCCCGTCCTTCTTACCGAGGGCGATACAAGCCTGGTCGAGCAAGCCGTTATTCAGTCCGATATATTCTCGTTCTGCCTCCGATGCAATCTTCACCACTTCAAACGGCTGGAGGATTATATCATTCGCCTTGGCAAAAGCCATTACGTAAGCAATGAGTACTGCTGCAGATGAAGACAAACCGCCAACGGGCAGCGAGCCTTGAATGACTCCCTCTATACCATGGCTCAACTCAAATCGCTTGCGAAGGGCATATTTTGCACCACGGGCATAATCTCCCCAATGTTTTTCCTTTACTTGCGATGGAGTATTGACATGAAACTCCACATCACCCTCAAACGTCTTTGATGACAATTTAACGGTGCTGTCTTCTCTTACATTAAACCAAAGGTCAACACCTTTATTAATGGCAAATCCTGTCACCAGTCCATGTTGGTGGTCTACGTGTGCCCCCAATGGGCAAACCCTATAAGGACTAAAAATATGATATTTGTATTTTCCCATTGTATCAATTCTTATGCCTACCCCACTGAGGTACGAACAAGTAACTACAAAATTGCCAGATTACGCTCAGGATATTCTTCATCGGCCAGGAATCTTTATTTCAGCCATCGCAGCCTCAATATCTTCAATGGCAACACTACCATTCCACATACGGTAGACATAAAGAGAAGTAATGCCTCCAAAATCCATAGAACAAGAACGAGTTTCATTTTCTATAAAGGCGCTCAGACGCTTTATAATGTCTTGTCTGTCCATTATCTTTCCTTGACAATTACCCAAAAAGTCATAAATATCAGCCCCAAGTCATACCAGAAGCTATGTTTCTCCACATACTCCAGATATAACTTGATTTTCTCCTGCATGATGACCTCGATATAATATTTCTCAGGGTCTTTTGCTTTTTCCATCAACTCATTCTCATTTCTGAACTTAATAGACGCTGGATCTGTGATACCCGGTCTCACATCCAGCACGTGCATCTGTTCTGGAGTCCAATAGTCCACATAGTGACGCACTTCCGGACGCGGACCAACAAGGCTCATGTCGCCAAGGAACACGTTGATCAACTGTGGCAGTTCGTCGAACTTGAACTTACGGATAAAGTAGCCAGAGCGTGTAACGCGAGGATCATGGCCACCAATAGTCACCAAACTACCTTTGTCAGCCCCCACTCTCATAGAGCGGAACTTAAAGATACGGAAGTCTTTGTTCTTATGACCGACTCGCACCTGACGATAAAATACAGGCCCTTTACTATCCAGTTTAATCCAGATGGCAAGAATTAGAAAGAGCGGGCTCAGTACAATGAGCCCAAGCCCACTAGCTACAATATCAAATAATCTTTTCATCAAAGACCTTTTACAATTTCTACGAAATTAGTGATTACATACTCCACATCCTCATCTGTAAGCTTAGTATGTAATGGCAATGTCACCTCATTCTCAAATAGATGATAGGCATTAGGATAATCCTTGATGTCAAATCCAAGAGCCTTATATGCCGTCATCATAGGCAGTGGCTTGTAGTGCACGTTGCAAGCAATACCACGCTCTGCCATCTGCTCAATTACCTTATTGGCTTCCTCACGAGTCTTACCCAACAGACGAACCAAATACAGATGATGTGAACTACAATGGTCTGCCCCCTTATGGTTCATAACAGCGACATTCAAGTCCTTTAAAGCCTCATTATACTTAGACACAATCTCCTGGCGACGTTTCAACAAGCCCTCATACCGTTCCATCTGAACCAGTCCCAGTGCAGCCATAATGTCTGTCATATTGCACTTATACCAAGGACCAATGATGTCATACTCCCAAGCACCCAACTTCGTTTTAGCCAACGCATCCTTGTTCTGACCGTGAAGCGAGAACAACTGACTCAGGCGGTAAAGCATCTCGTTCCATGTCTCACCTTCTTTCTTGGGTACTGTGGGCATATAATCCACATCCGTAGGAACCACTTCGTTCCCAAACGGCAGGTTCCAAGTCAGCGAGCCTCCTTCAGCTGTAGTGAAGTTCTTCACCGCATGGAAGCTGAAAGAAGAGAAGTCCGCAATTTCACCAGCCATCTCGCCTTTGCGCCATGCGCCAAAACTATGTGCACAGTCAGCAGACACCGCAATCCTACCAATCTTCGTCTGCAAAGCATTGTTAGGCTTAAACAAACCCTTCTTTGCCTCCACAATCTCAAACACACGGCCATAGTCAGCCACAATGCCACCCAGATCCACAGGTGCAATCACCTTTGTCTTTTCCGTGATAGCAGCAGCCAACTTATCATAGTCCATCTCCACATTGTCCTTCTGACTGTCCACCATCACTAGCTTGCAACCCACATGCTGTGTTACAGATGCAGTGGCTGTGTACGTATATGCCGGCACTATCACCTCATCATCAGGCTGAATGCCCAGCAGATGCAACACCATCTCCAGTGCTGCCGTTGCAGAGTTCAGGCACACCGTCTTGTCCGTATGCACATATTCAGAAATCTGTGCTTCTAGCTTCTTCGTACGAGGACCCGTAGTAATCCAACCCGAGAGAATCGCCTCGCGGACCTCTTTAGCCTCTGCCTCCGTCATGTCGGGCGGAGAGAAAGGAATATTCCTAAGTTTCATGTTCATAATATTTTGATTATATAATTCTTGAAAATAATGACACTCAAAGCCACCTTACAACTCTTTTATCCTCAACAAAGTCCTTCCTATATCATTAAGTTGATATATCGTGTTTCCAAAAGTAGTAATTACTTTATTACTATCCTGCGGGAACTTAACATTTCCTAAGTCTTGAAGCAAGCCCAGTGCATTCAGATTATCTCTGATATAATCATCGCTATCATTCTCTGTGGTATAATCAGCCAAATGATCTAAGTCCGGCAGAAAAGCCTTGTTGACTACAGAACAGAGCCGTAGCATCACGTCATTATCTATCTCATCCAACAGTCTGCTTCGATATATCTTTCCCATCAGAGTGGCCTTACCGTCTTCCTCTGCAGAATACAACAAATGTGTCATCATATCATTGATGCGCTTATAATCCCTCTCTGATAAACTATTATGAAACTTTTCTTTCATATCCGACTCTAACGTTTCAGACTGTTCAAGAAAGAAATATAACTTTCTTACGAACCGATAGTCCATGTAGTTCACCGCTACCTTTCCCAACTTGAACAGGGAACCTATAGGAATGTCCTTCGCTGTTTTCAGAATGTCAGCAAACACCTCAAATTCCAAGAAGCCGTTCTTCATTACAAACTCTTTAGCCTGTTTAGATTGCTGTATTTCAAATACATTTAATTCATTCTGCTCTGCTAATGAAGCATAATGCCAAGGTCGTAAACTATGATAGATGTAAACAACAAATCTTACAATAAAATAGCCAATTACACAGCCAAGTGTATTATGAATAATATCATCTACTTCACATGAACCTCTTTTGAAATAGAGCTGCATGAATTCTATTACAACAGAAAGACATCCACCCGCCATAGCCGCATGCCACCATTTTAATCTTTCTAAACCAGCTGTTAAAAAGATGCCAAAAGGCACAAATACGGCAATGTTCATAAAATTCTCCTCTAGTAGCCGCGAATTACCCTCATCAATTGCTACATAGCTCCAAAAAGGTACTACTAATATTTTGCAGTCAATCGGTCCAGATCTAAATACTACTGTGGTACATAACACTATTGTCGTATATAGCGTCATCAGAATTAATGAAGATATTTTTAAACCATTTTTATAACCTTTGGCAAGTAGAGTAAAAACAATACTAACAAATGCGACACAAAATACCAACACATAAACGCTTGAAGGTGTCGTTTTCAAAAGTTCTTCTAAATATTCTTTTGAAACAATCATTACTGTTGAGTATATTATCGAATTATCGTTGCTGGTTTCATCAAGTGAGCATAAACTTGATGAAAGAAGGTGGTTATTAGATTCTCTGGATATACAATCTTGTGTTTCCATCTGTTTGCCCACCATCTACAACACCTGATATAGATAGTATTTCCTTTGGCAATATCTTCTTGAAAAGTAGATGATAATATTTCATTCAGAACGCGCTCTGTCAAAGCATCGTCCCCTCCTGTTCTAAACTTTGAAGTATCAAAACCAAGATTCTGCACACATATATTATTAATAGCAAGCAAAAAATTGTGCATATTCTGTTCCTTACAAATCTCCCACTGCCATTCCCAATCAACCTCATTATAATGCTTTTCCACGAAAAAGGCCCAATCAAGCAGATGCCTAAGTGTTATCTGCTCAGCTGCGAAATGACTTGCAGCATGCCTTACCAAAAAAATTGCATTAAAACTTGGCGAAGGTAACCACAAATTGCCTTTCCGAAGACTTCTTTCTGTCTCTTGTTTCAACCAATCATCCAATTTCTTTGATGACCTATGCTTATAGTAGTTTGCGAAATCATAATGATTCTCGATAGTCACTCCTTCATAAGGAAAAACTGTGTGCTTATGATGATCTTTATCTATTTCTATCCCAAACATCTCATGAACCAGCTGGTCTCCTTTCTCCTGATTGCCAAATAGATAAATATCTATATCACCACATGGGCGATGCTTAGGAACAGGATAATCATAACTTAATCCAATTCCTTTTAGCAACATCATTTTTATTCCATAATCTTTATAAAACTTCGCTAAGCTCTCTATAGCCTTTTCATGCTGAGTGTAGATAACTTCCAATTGTTGAACATCACCAATCCAATCCATCTTGGTCTGGAAGTCTAAGCCAATATCTTTTCCTCGGCTATAATATCTGTCAAGTCCATCTAACATTAAACCCACTACACCTTGCATCTTAGCAATATTGTAAACTACCTTCCAATTCACATCTTTAGGTACTTCACAATCTTCAGACTGTCCTATTCCACAGCAGAGCAGGTCAAAAAGGCAGGCAATCTCTTTATTCATCAACCTAGAATGCGGTTTATTTCTTCTTGATATGCCTTAATCACAATTTTGCGGCTAAACTTCTCTTCCATCCTCTTCCTGCCAAGTTCTCCCGCCATTTTCCTCTCTTCATTATTCATTGATAAGAATCGCTCAATAGTTTGAACTAAGGCATCCACATTTCCTCCTTGATAAATAAAACCTGTTTTGCCATCTTCGACAGTTTCCTGACAACCCGGATTATTAGTTGTTATTAAGAAACGGCCTGATGACGCGCTTTCCTGTAGCACATTACTCATCCCTTCTCCATAAGTAGAAGGATGAATCGTACAATGTGACCTGGTGATATAAGGTTTTACATCTTTCAGGCTACCCCTATATATCACAATCCCCTGATCATGCAAGTCCTTTAGTTCTTTCTCATAATGAATCTCCGTTGGTTCAATAAAACCAAGCATATTGAACTCAGTCTGAGGGTACTCTGCTTTAATACGCTTTGCTGCTTCTATATAGTCATCAACTCCTTTATCATGAAGGATCCTTCCTATATAATTAAAGATCACGGGAGCACCTATTTTTCCATCGCCACCATCTGGATAAGGCTGTAAAGGGTATCTATTTGTGTCCACGCCCGAACCTGGTATTAAGCGATACTTACCTTTTACCATACCCTGCTCAATGGCCAAATACATATTGGTCTCGTTCTGGAACATCATACAGGCAGATTTCTTGTAAGCCTGTTTAAAAAGCCACATAATAAAGCACTTCTTTATTCTGCTCTCGTTTACCACACTTCCCAACCCCGTCAAATTATTAATAACAGGGATACCAAGTTGATGCGCTGCTATACTAGCATAAACATTAGGTTTTGCAGTATATGTTAATACTACGGCCGGCCTATATCGTTTAAAGAGTTTGCGATAATGCATCATCAAGCCAAAATCCTTCACAGGATTGGTACCTCGTCTGTCAATATCAGGATTATCATAGATATATGGTATATCCTTCATCAACTCAAACTTAGGACCATCAGGACACGAAATAAGCATTTCATAACCTTCCTGTATCAAAGCTTCGATGAGTTCTTTACGGAAACAGTAAACATCATCATCGTTATTGGTTAGAAGGGCTATTGTTTTTTTTTGTAACATAGCGATTATTTATGTAAGACATTACAGTTTCAAAGTAAAATTCCTTTCTGGCAGTTGAATCTTCCTTCCATATTCCTCATCCATACTATCAGGATAGAACCTATCGAAACCGCCACCATGATGTAAAGTAACCTCACCAAAATATAATTCGCCTTCACAATCATAGAAATCTAACCTAACAACAGGAAAGTCCTTTGATAGTATATCACCAATCTCAATCATTTTTGCTAGTGATCTGGGAGCGGGAACTGAGGGTGTTGCCATATATTTTTTATATTTTTCTTCTGTTGCGTTCTCTAATAGTATACCATCTATTCTATTCCAGTCCCTATCATATAAGTGGCGCACATTCAATCCCGTACGGTCAACTGAGCAATATATAAATTGCAAATTACCATTGATATACATTAATTTATAGTCATTTGGCAATTTCCCGTTAGAATCAAGCATCAACTTTTCTACCACAATATAGGCATCTTTTGGAAGATACTGTGGTTCAAGGCTATATCGCGCACTATTGTCTGCTTCATATACCATTAGCTTAAGCTTTTTCTTTAAATATTCCTCTGTATATTCATCCTTGTTATGAATAATAAGATTCTGGCCACTACCATTTGATATTTTCACTATACAAGGATAACTAGAAATTTTTGACAAAGAAAAATCTTCAATAGATTGACAAGCAAATATTAATGGTGGCTCTATATCTTTCCCAATTTTTTCAATTAGATATTCACGAACCAAGTATTTATCGCAGCTTTTACGATAAAATGGTTGGAAATAATACAATTTTAACCATTGTATTTTTTCATTAAAACCTATGGGGGCGGCAAGGTTGAGTTTTTTTCCAATACGGTTTTTGTACTTTAATTCAGTATATGACTTAACACCCATTATATGAATAAGAGAACTTATTACAAATCTATGAATTCTAAGTAGTGGAAGGCTATTTTTCTCCCACTTTTGTATCTTATTCTTAAGAATAATAAACCTTGATTGTTTCATTTCCATATAATTTCTTTAAATGATGTTTTTTCTACCCACGGTTTATGATATTTATGTGATATCACAAAGCCTTGCTCTGCAATACTTAATATCGGCGAATCACTTTTACTGTCCCCATAAGATGATACAACAATATAACTTTTATCCCTTAATACCGTTCTTAACCTGCTTACCTTATTTTTGTAGATACAATCCTTTTCGCAAATTTTTCCTTCAAACACATTATCTTTGCTATATAAGAATTCATTTGTCACCAAATAATCTACATCAAAATCAGCACAGAAAAGTTGCAAGAATGGATAATATGACGCAGATACAATCGCAATTTCACTACCTCTATTCTTTTCTGTTTTCAATATTGATATCATTTCTGGAATTAGATGTGGTTTTATTTTGCTTTTATAATAGCCTAATGCCAAATCATCTATCTTTTGCTTATCTATTCCTTTAAGCTCTAAGAGCAACAATTTCTTATTAATAGAATAATGAAATATATGCCCTATTACGTCAAAAAAAATATTAAGACCTGTCCTATTAAAAAAGGACAACAAGTATGATATAACAAGCATCCTTTTTGTCGGATCAACATGTTCTTTTACATAATCGACAAACGGATCAGCCGTTTCAAAATCACACAGAGTTTGGCAAAAATCAAAAAGGGCAATCTTCTTCATTTGCCGTAAAATTCATCAAATGCTTTAAGTACAACCTTCATCTGCTCAGTCGTTCCGATTGTAATGCGAAAACAATTATATACAGAAGGCGCCTCTGTTCTATTTCTTACAAAAATATTCTTAGCTGCGAGGAATTCAAGTAATGCCATTTTTGAATCATAATCCTTAAACTTGATGAGCACAAAATTACCAGCGCTTTCAGCAGGAACATAAATGTCCTCGTATTTCTTCAGGGTATCAACGAAAAAAGCTTTGGCTTTGTTGACCTCTTTCACATAGTTCTTCATGTATTGAACATCTGATAGCACTGCCATCGCAGCAGTTTGCGCAAACGTCGAAACGTTTTTAGGATTACGAACCTTATTAATAAATTGCACATTGTCCTTTGATGCTATCAAATAGCCAACACGGAAGTTTGCGATACCAAATGCTTTGGAGAATGTTCTGGATATTAACAAGTTATCATATTCAAGCACCAATTCCTTGGCAGACTTATCTGAAAATTCAATATAAGCCTCATCAAGCAAGAACAACGTGTCAGGGAATTCATCCAACAAATGGCGAATATATGACACTGGGTGTAGATTGCCTGTCGGGTTATTGGGGTTACAAATATAAACAACAGCAGGTTCCTTTTCCCATATGTCTTTCTCAAATTTTCTTGCATCAAAAGAGAAGTCATCATTATAGTTTGAGAAATAGACCTCTGCGCCATTAGCCTGGCATGTCAAACGGAAATTATCGTATGATGGACCTAGAATCATCACTGGATCACCGACGCTTATAAACACCTTACAGATGTACTCATGAAGCGCATCTGAACTGGCAAAGTATTGAAGATTCTCCTTGGGTAGCCCTGTATAGTTAGAGAGCAATTCAAGGAACTTCTCATTATAAGTCGTTGGATAAAGATTGAAGAAAGAAGGTTCACTTAAAATCTTATTCAGATAATCTGCCACCTTAGGTGACGGAGGTATGGTAGATTCGTTCCAGTCCAGCTTTAATATTTCCGGCCTCTCTTCTGGCTTTACTGTCCAAATCTTGTGAGAAGCCAACTTATATGGCTTCAAATTGCGCAAATACTTGTTTGGAAATTTCATATTATTTAATTCTAAAGTTTTAACTGCATAATTATTTTATGTTTGGTTATTATGAACCAGGAAAAATATAATCCAAAATAGATTATCGCATTTACAAGAAGTTTAAAAGCATCTTTTAACTCAAACATACTATTAACAAAGTACAATAATGTCCCAATTATTAACGAAACAACATAAAAATAAGTCATCTGTTTGAAAATGTCCTTACTATCATACCGTCCGATAACATTTTTAACCTTCTTCCCTAAGAAAGGAATCACTAAAAGTAATGAAATTGAAGTAGCTACAGCCACGCCATAGGCTCCTATAATTTTATAAAGCATCAAATTAAAAATAATGTTAAGAACCACCATTATCAAAGATGCCCTCATTGTATATTTCACAACCTTAAAGGCGTGTAGATTTCTTGTAAAAACGTCTTGGAACCCATATCCTATGAGCCCAATCGCATAAAGTTTCATAAGGGTAGATGTCTCAGCAACGCTCTCGATACTAAAATTTCCTCCATAATATAATAATTTAATTATATCATACGAAAAAAACATCAAGAATACAGAAACTGGTATAATCAAAAAATTGATAAGATTAGATGACTCACTTATTCCTTCCAGAACTTTTTCTCTATTGTCCGTATTTGCATACCTTGCTGCATTTGAAAAACCGACAAGGCTGACAGATGTACTTATTAAGCCGACAACAACTACGGTCAGTTTGCTAGCATAGGAAAGCATAGTTATGCTTCCTTCTGGTAGAAGAGAACCAATTGTTTTATCAAACATAACATTAACCTCTCTGATACCTGTTGTTACCGCTGCAGATAACATTAACACAACCATTGTTCTTATATCAGCATTTACTCCCCAAGTAAACTTATATCTAAAGCCTTCTCTATATAAAAATACAAACTCAGGAACAATAGATAAGATTGTTGTCAAACTTAATATAACACCAATTGTGAGTATATCATAACGTATAGGTAATACCAAATAAACACAAAGACATAAATAGGGAAAAATCATTGTAATCTCGCTTATATTAAAGCGTTGGAGTATTTGGAAATTGCCCCGGTTTACACCTTTAATGATATTTATAAAAGTTATTGGTATTTGGATGAGTATTAGTTTCTTCAAAAGCCCCATCGATTCCTCATCAAATCCTGGGGCAGATATTAAAGCTATACCATCTACAAATATTAATTCTATAAAACACAACAGCAAAGCCAAAATCAGCACATCAGTATAAACCTTGCTGACAAATGTGTTCCGTACTTCTTTTGTACAACTCGTAAAATATTTAGTAGTAACAGGTAAGTATGCGGTTGCCATCGGTGAGTTCACCATAGCACAAATAACAGAAACAACAGTTTGTGATACTAGATAAATATCATTAAGCGATGATGTGCCAAAATGACGAGACATCAGTATATCTCGCAAAAGGTTTATTGATTGGCATAATATAACCACTATCATCAAGATAATGGTTTTACGATAAAATCCCTTATCCATTTTAGATCTTCATATTAGACATTTCATCATCTACTCATTCAGTTCTTCGCCCTCCAAAACCTGTCCAAAAACAATTATTACCTTCTTTTAATGTAGCTTGAATAAATATCATAAACACCAGCCATACACCGGAAAACAAAATGGTCTGACCAAAAGAAAGGAAGAAAAGTAGAAGCACTAGAATTTTACATTTTGAATTCTTAAAGAAATTCCATAGCATACCGAAATATACGAGGGTTAAAATCAAACCGTACTTTACTAGAAGTTCTGCAGTTGTGGTCATATAGGCAGGATTTTTCATCAGAACGGTAAGATTATCATCTACAAACAATTTACCTGACTCCAATGCATATTCCACATTATTCACGCCAATTCCTATAATTTGGTGTATCGGAGGAAGTAGAGAATAAATATAAAATCCTCTAGTTAATCTTGAGTTTTCTTCAAAATCTGTTGTAGCAATCTTTTCTACTGCATATTCAAAAATCGAAAGAGTTGAAGCAATATAAACTACAATACCAAAAAGAACAAGAGATGCAACTATCAATAACTTATTCATTTTTGCTGAAACTGTAAAATACATCCAAATTCCTAGAGCACAGAATATGCCAAGTGATGATGTTGAGAGAGCAATACAAAAAGTGAGAAATAATGACATGAGTCGCTCTTTGTTTTGAACTGTCATCACTAAGAGTGGTAAAATAAAAGTCGCATAGACCTGAGGCTCTGGAAATAACCCCATAGGTCTTATACCTTCTTGATACCATCCTTCTGGCCTTTCTACTGGCAACAATAAAATTGCCTCTACCTGCCGTCCAAATACATTTATAAGTATAAAGTGATATATAATGGCTATTGAAGCCAATACGGCAACTATCTTATATATTTTTATTAGGCCCTTGAGATTAATATCATAAAAGCCAAGAAATGCCGTATAAAAAAATATCATTATCAGATTAATTAACCGCTGCACATCAAATCCTCCATAAAGACCAAATGCCAAAGCTTGAAGCGGTAATAATAATATTACAAAGACTAATAAACCTTTGGGAATATGAGGCTTGTTTTTCATCAAATGCCTCGGAAACGTCAGGATAAAATAAATTAAAAACATGAATTGACCTACACTTCCACCAAACGGAAAAGTGTAATACATTATAATAGAATAGAAAGGAATGAATATCTCTAGAAATCCTATCTTATATTTTTCACTCCTTCTTTTTACTGCAGTCTCACTCATTTTAGATCCCTATTTCTCTCTTTAATTGAGAAAGCATGATTTTATTAGAATTATTACTATTTATCCTATTATAAGCTTCACAATACCCTAAATATATATCATTAGTGAATCTGTTGGCACTCCTCTTAATAGTGCTTTTATCCCATTGCCTCTTTAATATCTCAATAAGTCCATTTGCCACAGTCCTATCTTCCCTGTCAGGTAAAAGTATCATTGATTCTTTGGTATATATATCCTTTGCTGCATCCAAATCTTCAAATGTTAGTGAAGGAACACCAAAATATGCCGCTTCAATAAATGAAAGCCCGAAACCCTCAGAGTAACTTAACAGTACATTTGCACTTGCTATCTTAAAAAGCCCACTTACCTCTTTCTTTGAAAGAAACCCACATTTTATCACATAATTATTCAAATTATTCTCCTCTATGATTTTATCTATTTCACCATTAGTTGTATCATGCCCAGCAAGAAGTATCATAGTTGTACTTTTAATATCATTAGGAAGCATCTTGAAGGCCCTAAGGATTTGTTCTTGGTTCTTATTTTTACCTATAGTACCAACACATACAACAACATTTTTCCCCTTAATCTTGGGATACTTTCTGTACCAATAATCAGCATTTGTCTCTTCTTCAAAATGTACAGCATTATTAATTACCATTATATTCTGATTGGATATATTCATATCTGCCATTACGCTACTTTTTATACCTGTGCTCACACATGTCATTAGGAAATCATAATTCCCAGAAAGTCTCAGTATAGTTTTTTCAGCCTCTTTGTCGGCTTTTGGCATATTGGGTGTTCCATATGAAATAAGTCCGTGCAGGGAAAATAAAACTGGAATATTTGATTCTGATGCAGCCAACGAAATCATTAGACAAGACAAATCTGCACCATTTATATGAATTAAATCAAATTTCTCTTTTTTGCATAAATTTGCTACATCTTTAGAAATCAAATACGATCGGATGTATTTTACTGCCCGTTTTAATGACGTTTGACTTTTTTTTATCAATCTACAAAAGATTGCGATATCTCTAACAGACAAGTATTTTAATAAGCTTCTATAAGTATAACTTCTTATGGGGATTTTGTTTATAAAACAATTTTTAGGATATGGGGTTATTGTATAAACATTAACATCAATTTCTGTACCAACCTTTTGAGCTATTTCGCTTACGACATAATCCAAGCCCGAAAAAGACTTCCGACCGCAATTTTCCGCATAAACACAACCAGATACTATTAATACTTTCATCGTATATATACCAATTCTGATAGTTTAATATTCTCTTTACTAAGCATTATATAATCCAACTTACAGATCTTCTCATATATAGTAGGATTTGTAAGATCATCTATTACTATTGCTTTTCCAAGACTATATGCTTGAAATAAAACTGTAGAAAACTGAGATGCACATCGTTCTGTATTTGCTATTGACTGAAAAATCGAGACATCCGAATTGTTTTCAACTTTTACACTTCTTTTTAGAGTATCTGCAATCCCTGTTCCAAGTTGTGATGGATGCATTCTTACAATAGCATCAAATCCTTTTTCTGATAATTTCTCTATAACAGAAATTAAGATTTGACATTCCTCTTCGTTTATAAAGTTAAGATAAAATGTTATGTCATGTTTTTCTGTTGGCTCCGGTAGTTCTATTTCGCGCCAGGGGTTATGTATCTTGTATTCGGACGTTTTATATTTTAACCTTTTAAACAGGTCTACATAGTAGTTATCCCACATATACATCACATCAAAACGACCCAACAAGTTATTTTGAGTAAGCAATTTCTCACCATGCATGATATTAACATGTCTTATCCCGTGAAGGTTACAATAATATGTTAATATGGCACATGATACAGACGATTCATAAGAGGTCACAATCTCATTAGGCTGAAATCGTCTTATTAAAGAATTATAATTTGCAAGAGAGAATAAAACAGTTAGCAGAAAATCAGGATATAAACCATATCGTTTAATAATCTCATGCAAAACCTTTCTCACATCTTTATCCCAACTCATTTCACTGCCAAATTCCACAGTCTCTAAATCTGGCATGTTTTTGTAGAACTGAGGTAGTATTCCTTCATTATGTGATACTCTATAATATACGGTGTTCGTATCTTTAACCTTATTGACTTTTTTAAAAAAAAGCATAAGTATTAAAACAAACAAAGAAAGAAAACTAAAGATAGCTATGGCATTTTTTCTTAGAGACGAATATTGAGTATATTTTTTTTGTAATTTATAAGCCCAAAATGACCTCTCTATATCATCTATAGTTTCTATCTCCAAATCATCTATTTCTTTTATGAAAGAATCTAAATCATTTGGAAATGATACCCCAGAAACAACAATAAGTTTATTTTTTAACTTACGAAGTTTTTTCATTATAGATTTACTCATATGTCAATCCAATTTCTTTATTGGAATAGCTGGATTCCCAGCATATAAATAATCATTTTCGAGAATTCCTTTTACAACGCTACCAGCAGCAATCACACAACCATCACCAACAACAGCCCCAGGTAATATTATAACATTTGCACCTATCCATGTCCTATTGCCTACAATAACTGGTTTATGAAAAACTACCCCCCCCCGCCGCATAGGATTTTTGTAGTTATGGTTAGTAGTAAGAAAAGAACATCCATATCCCACTGCGACTTCATCTCCAATCTTAACAAATGCACCTGCATTATCAATAATGCAATTCCTGTTTACGAAACTCCTCTTCCCTATATATAATTTGCGTGATTGGACAACACATCCTGAGTATATAACACCCTTCAATTTAAACCCTAGCATTAGCAATAAAAATTGTCTTATGTGTACAGGAAGTAGGTTTGACATAAGAAATCCATTAACAATAGCATCCCAAAAATATATGCTAATAGAGCCGAGAAAAAATCGCATTACTTTTACAAAGAATTTCATATTTTTGGATATAATTATTTAACAATTATTTTCTTTGACCTGCCGTCTGGATAAAGAACTATTTTAATTCCTTTCCGTGGGCCATTAAGGCGCGTACCATCAATAGAATAATATAGCGGTTTTATTATTTCGTTACGGAAATCTTTTATATTACTACACGACTCTTGGTATATTTCCTCAAACCTCCTATACAAATAGGCATTGTGCTTAACTATAAAATCACGCAAATCATCAACATACTCATCATACGTATCATATAGTCGGTAGTCCCTTATCGGATGTAAAGGTTTCGAGATACCCCAGACTTTATAATTTTCATCAATGGATGCTCTCATTGTTGTGACAACAGAGTCAACGTAGTTCAACATACAACTATCTAAATTTTGTTCTTTATATAATTGGTGGAATGCCTCAAATTGGGATTTTATCCACCACTTATCTTTTCTGAGAGCCTTAAACCACTCTTGGAAAAACGGCTTTCCAAACTCTATATCCGCCATTAAGAACTCTCTCACATCGCCATTATTTCCTCTTCGAGTATCACCATTAAAGCCTAAATCGAAATCCCAAACAGGTCCGAAATAAAACTTATCGTCATCCCGTTCTTTGTAGAAATATATCTGCCAGAAAATATCCGGATTTGCACATATTTCATTAGTAAGATACCACCCCATTAAAGATGTAGAATCAACATAATTCCTATAGGTATTATAAGATGAAGACAAATCTATGTTAAGAAGTTCATCTTCAAATTTATTGAGATGATTAGTGATATAATCAATCTGAAATTGTGATAAAACCTCTGGTTTAGGGCTGTGTATACGAATTATATTATTGAAGGTAGATGTTGTTATATATGTTTCACCTTCCTCATTGTTTCCATCGAACTCAAGTAAATAACCGCCAGATATATTTGCCTGATCGTTTGTCACAATAGAATCTTGTTCTTCTATATCAACCCTTTTCTTTCTTATATCAATAAAATCACTTATTTGGTAATTTCCTTGATATACACCATTAACAAACAAATCAACATACACCGTAGCTGGAGTGAATGGCATATTGCACAAACGACTAACATAATTAGCTATCCCATTTCTGATAAGAAGTTTCTCTCCTCCATTGGCTAGTAAAACCCAGTTTTTGGCTTTTGCATATTTATTTCCTAAGAATCGTTCTTTATTTTTGAATTTTATCCTGTAGGGTTTCTTCTCAAAACTAGTCCACGAAGCATTTCCGCGGCCTCGTATTTGTACGGAATCATAACTTGTAATATTTGCATTTTCAACAAAATACAAACGACAGAGTTTATAAACATCTCTGCTTTCGATCCCCTCACCATTAAAAGTTTCAATATACAGGGATGGTATATTTGTTTTCTGGATATACACATTACTTAAATCTTTCGCATAACTTACTGAGAAAGAAACAAGATACAACAATATACAAATTATCTTACGCACTTGTTCAAAAACTCTTGCAAATAAACTCAGACATCCTCTATTCTAGAAACAAGACATCTAGATTGCCCTCTTTCAAACATTCATTCTTTTAAATGCTTAACCAACTCTTTTGCCTTCTGGTACTCCTGAGGGTTACCTATATCAATCCAAGTACCATTCAGCGGAAAGCGGATGACTTTTTTATTCTCTTCAATCAATTTCTCTATCAGGTCGGTTGCATTAAAGAAGGTATCTTCAGGAATCACATCCAACGCAGAACGCTTTATCAAATAGATACCAGCATTAGCATAATAGTTATAAGTTGGCTTTTCGATGAGACCCTGAATGTCTCGTCCATCCAAGTCAAAAATGCCATATGGGACAGAAACTGTATAAGGTACAGCCGCCACACTCATCTCTGCATTATGTTCTTTGAAATGAAGATAAAAGTCCTCATAGTTGATGTTAGTGAACAAGTCACTATTCATAACTAAAATAGTGTCATTATAGAATTCTTTCACGAACCGGATGCTACCGATTGTACCAAGATACTTTGGTTCTCTTACGGTTTGTACCAGAATATCGCCCTTAGGTTCTTTAAAATGCTCTTCAATCTGCTCCTTTAGGTAATTAACTGTAACATTAATATGCTGAATTCCATAAGAAATCAAGCGATCAATATTGTGGTCAATAATAGCTTTGCCACCCACTGACAGAAGAGGTTTAGGCGTTTTTTCTGTCAATGGTCGTAAACGTTCTCCTTTACCACCTGCCATCAACACAGCATCTATTGGTAATCGAGTCGCATACTTTTCAAGGTTAATTATTTCAACAATATGCTTATCGTTATCAAGCACAGGAACGAGTTTCATCTTCATCTCTTTCTGGTGCTTGATTTCTTTCACGTCATCTATTGCTTCAACCTTCATATAGTTGAAGTTTCGATGCATTATCTTCTCTACCGTATCATTAAGAGAACAACCATTAATTAATGCCCGTCGGGAATCTCCATCCGTAAGCGTTCCCACCATCCTCTCTTTTTCATCAAGAACAAAAAGAACCAATGGGTCAGGGGCAAGGCTATTGATGGTAGTAAGAGCCTCTATAAGGGTCTTGTCCTTTGATATAAAGTGATTATTCATTTCCAGCTATTTACTTTAGAAAAAGTCTCTTTGAATGCCTCATTATTTTCAAACAGATACTTGGCAATCACCTGCATCAATTCATAATCTTCCTCTGAGTCAATATCCAAAATACCTGTATCCGCCATTACAACAGCATCACAATTAGAATTAAAAAATGTTGCATGTTCTTTATTTTTTAAAGCATCTGGCGAGTATGCATAAATCGAGGCATTCATGTCATAGAACACTGGCGCTTCTTGTCTGGTAGTGAAATTGGAAGGAATGGCCTTGCAGAAGAAACCATTCTCCTCTTTCACCATATTGAAATAGGGATTTCTACGAGATGGAGCTACACTATAAACCACATCCACATCGTTTCGTTGTTTCTTTCTATCAATGGCATTCTTCACATCCTGTACAGTACGCAGAGGTGAAGTTATATCCAAATCCACAACCATATCAAACTTATGTGCAAAAACTTCTTCTGCCTTATTCAGACTATCCAGAATAACTGCTACCTTGGGCACTTTATCACCCGCCAGGTTCTCTTCACGATGAATGATGGTCACTGGCACATCTTTCACGCGACGAACCAAACCCTTCAGAGGTTCACTATCAGTATTCAACACTATCTTAATGTCATCCTCGCCTGAATATTTTTCCATATACAAGGCAATGTTCGCCATAGAGTACCAAACCAGTGGAACATCCAAGAAGTCACGGGCATTTTTGCCTTTCACCCCTTTGGAACCTGCACGACCACATAATGTAAACAGAATGTTCATATCAGAATTCTCCTTTTGCTATCTTCAGCACCTGGTATGCATGCTCCGGGGTGCTGTCGTTTATTGTTTTATTATTAATTATCTCAAAGAAATGTGCAATCTCTGCCATCTGGAAGGAATTACGTTCACTCTCCAACTTGATAGACTTTCCACTCTTCAAATATTTCACTGTTCCTGCTATCAAATCACAATGAATGGTATCATCCTCCGTAAAGAGGTCAAGTGTGCGTTGTGTTTGTCTGCCAAAGTAGTCCAAATGGAGTTCAAAAGTTGTCCTACCATTCTTACCAATATATATGGCAAGATCATCACTATCAATATCCAGATTAGACACCTTGTTAATCATTGAATGGCACTCTGTTGGCATCCCAAACAACCAAGTCAAATAATCCCATTCGTGAATGAGATCAATGCTTACTCCCCCACCTAAATCTTTATGAGCGCTATAAGTTTTGCGGTAATCCTGTCCAAGTCTCCAATCAGGAAGATAACTGGAAGACATAGCGCGTGCGCAAATCACATCTTCCAGATTAACGTTTTGCTTCACATATTGCAAAACCGCATTATAGTGCAACGGGCAGGCAACATATGAAGGTATGTCCTTGATGGTTTTAAATATCTTCTCATCAACAGTTGTACTGTTAAATACCGGCTTCTCAATGAAGAAAGACTTGGTATGAGCAGCAAACTTCTCAACAGTCTCATAGTGCATTGATGTAGGATTGGTCACAAATACCACATCATAATACTGGCGTTCAGCTGGAAGTTCTGCCGCATACAGATAGGTATTGTTTACCAAAGGCTGCAACTCGTCTGCCAACGGTCTTCCGATTGAACTGCGGTATAAATCCACCGTACAACTATCACCCTGTGATGCTAAATAAGAATGAACATTCTTTAGGTGTCGTGTTGCAATGGAACCCAGTCCTACAAACGCTATCTTATAATTCTTCATTATGCTTCAATCTGGTCAATGACTTTCAGCAGTTCATAGTCTTTTTCAAAAGTCCAAGCAGGTACTGCTTTGGGGTCAGCAATCTGAGCAAGGAATGCGTTCAACTCCTCACGATAAGGATTCTCAGTGATAAATGCAGCATAACCCTCTACGTGCTCAGAGGCGTCCTCAAATTGGATGGTCTTCATTTCCTTTTTCTCAATGTCATATTCCTGCAAGGAGTCTGCTGTACCATTCCAGGACATCTGGAAGGTTTCTCCATACACATCTATATGCCGGATGGATTTGCGTGTCACCACATCAGCCGCTAGAATGCCCTTATTCCCGTTCTCATGCTCAAGGGTAATCAGGTAATTATCATTGTAGTTGATATTCAATTGCGTATTCTTGCTCTTCACTGCACTCACTTTCTTGATAGCACCAAAGGCCGTCACAATCCAGGGCAGGTCAATAGCCATAATCTCACGGCATCCATTAGTGCGAGGATTTCCAATAAAATAGTTGTTGTAGCTTTCCCAAGGATGCCAGTCGGGCAGGTACTGACCAATATGGTAAATATAGTTCAGCGGACAGTTGGCATTGTTGGCCTTCTCAATGATGGTCTGCGTTTCCTTGCGATACAGGAATGTTGAAGATAGGAACAAGACTTTGCGTTTTTCTTTGGCCAGTGCCATATTATCTGCATATCCGTCTGCCACAAGGTTTATCTCTGTAAACACGTGAAGATTGTTCTGCAAACATTCTTTAATGATGGCAGCATGAGAAAGTGGCGAGGTACTGATAACAGCAGCATCCGGATGTTCTGCTGCACAAGCCTCCGCTATGCTGACATAGCACTTCAAACCAAACTTCTCCTTACCTTCTGCACAACGACTCTCCTGACTGTCAATGCCAAAGAGTTCTATGTCTTTGTGCTCACTCAACAAGCGTATTCTACGCTTGCCCATTGAACCGAGACCGATTACTATTATCTTCATAGCCTTACTATTTTCGTTTAAACTGCGTTTATCCGAAATAGCAGGCTCTTTTGTTTTTTGTTCTACATTGAAAGCCCTCCTATCTCGGACTTTCAATGTTATATTTTCCTGTATGAATTACTATATTGTCTCTGTAAGTAACTGACTATCTGCCAATTACCCCCCCCCATCACATTTCTATCTTTTTGATTTACAATAGTTTCTGCCATTTGCCAATCCCACATCGTGTCAAGATCAAATGAAGACAAATCATCCATCACATACTTAATCCTCTTCTGCATCTTGTGCATGTGAGTAGTCTTTAGCGTCTCCGCATTCATAATGTAGATAGCTCCATTGTACTCATATACTTTAGGAGCATCCTGGCGACGATAGATTGTACCATCACCCTTGCATACGTGAAGATAGCCTTCCTGATTTTCTTCAAATACGCAATAATAAGGATTGGCAGCACATTCTTTCACCGAAACAACCATTTCCACTTCAGGAGTATATAACTTCAACGCTTCCTTTACGTGTTCAGCAGTACGGAAAGGTGATGTATTTTGAAGCAACATCACCACATCATAGTTTTTCCCCTGTTTCTCATAGAAGTCAAGGGCATGAAGCAACACCTCATAGGTACCGGCGGTATCAGTAGCCAGTTCTTCAGGGCGTTTGAAAGGAACTTTCAGCCCATAATTCTCCACCACTTGGATAATCTCGTCATCATCTGTTGACACGCAAATATCCTCATCCGGCACTATAGCCCGTGCTGTATCTATCGTGTAATAGATAAGCGGCTTTCCTGCAAAAGGCTTGATATTCTTGCGAGGAATACCCTTGCTACCCCCACGGGCAGGTATCACGATCAATATCTTCATTGATTTATATCGTAGAAATGTTTCTGTACTAAATTCTCTAAAGGATAGGTCTTGATGACATTCAGAATAGCATCACAAGTTCCTTCCTTATAGTAAGGATTATCAATTGCTTTCTTTCCGTAAGTCACAACCTTTTTCAATCCTTCCTTAATCTCTTCTGTGGAATAGCCACAATGAATCACACTATCCGCTGCAATACGCCCTTTCTGGCGGTCACCAATATCCAGTGAAGGAATACCAAAACTGGGAACCTCAATAATACCACTGGAAGAATTACCTATCACTGCTGTCATATACTTTAAGGCAGAGAAATAGCGTCTCTGACCAAGTGAAGGTATGAACATACATCTTCCCTGATTCCTATCTACATACTCCTGTATGCGCTTGATAATAATCTGTGAATTAGTGTCTGAATTACTGTATGTGAAGATGATATGGTAGTCTAGGTAATCATCCAATGCCTCCAACAGGTTCAGTACCTGGGTTTCAGAAGACATGTTGCTGAGAGTAACTGGATGATAGGTGCAGAGGAAACACTTGTCAGTTAACCGAAAGTTCAGGCTCTGCTCTATCTCCTCCTTGCTCATAAAGTCATTTTTCATCACATTCTCTACACCCAAAGCCCCCACATTGAATACCCGTTCTGGCTGCTCACCCAACTGAATTACTCTCTTACGGTAAGCCTCAGTGGATGTGAAATGTAAGTGGCTCATCTTGGTGATAGCGTGACGGATAGCATCATCAAAGGCTCCTTCCGTAATTTCGCCACCATGCAAATGGGCAATAGGTATCTTATAGATAAGTGCAGTAGATGCTACAGCAAGCATTTCATAACGGTCACCAAGAATCAACAGAAGGTCTGGTTGTAAAGCATCAAAAGCATCAGCAAAACCTGCTACTCCCCTGCTGATTGACTTAGCTGTGGTGTTGGCATTATCCGGAGCCTCATCATCAGCCATATAAACCTTGTAGTCAATGGTGAAGCCATCACGCTCTATCTCCTTGTAGGTCTCGCCCTGTAGTTTAGAGAGATGCTGGTTAGTGGCAATAATCTGCAACTGCAATTCCGGATCATCCTTGATGGCTTTCATCAAATCTCTAAGGATGCCGTATTCAGCACGACTACCGGTGACTACACAAATCTTACGTTTCACAAATTGAATATTGAGAATTGAAAGTTGAAAATTAAATCTCTATGAGGTCTTCCTCTGAGAAGTCCTTGATAGCTGTTGTGCCCACTACATCTTCCCAGCGCATAGGTGAAATGCCGGTTCCAGGGCGCTTCACAGTAAGATTCTCTTCTGTAAGCAGCTCACCTTTCTTAATGTCTTTGGCTGCAATGATACTCTTGCGGGCAATGGCTATATTCTTACGCTCGCTATCACTTATATGCTTGGAACCATCACCACCAACAGCTTTCTCAATATTGCGGATGGCACTTACCATAGCCTTCAAATCATCAGGTTCAAGGCTGGCTTTATGGTCAGGTCCTTCCATATTGCGGTCTAGGGTAAAGTGTTTCTCAATCACTGTTGCACCAAGTGCTACTGCTGCAATAGGTACTTCTATTCCTTTGGTATGGTCACTATAACCCACCTCAACACCAAACTCCTTGCGGAGTGCATCCATTGCTTTGAGGTTCACATCCTCAAAAGGTGTAGGATATTCTGTATTGCAATGAAGAAGTATCAGATTCTCCCTTGAAAGACCATTCTTGTAAAGAGCCTCAACAGCAGAACGCACATCACTCATTTCGCACATACCAGTACTCAAGATGGTCTTCTCATTGTAGGCTGCTACTCTCTTCAAGAATGGATAGTTGGTCACTTCGCCTGATGGGACTTTCCACAATCCTAGGTTTAGTGAATGCAGATACTCAATGCTATCAAAATCAAAGGCGGTAGAGAAGAACTTGATGCCTTTCTCTTTGCAATAAGCAATCAGCACTTCATGGTCTTCGGGTGACAACTCCAGTTTTTTCAACATTTGGTACTGGCTATCGCCTTCTTTACCAATGTTCTTCTGCTGGTATTCTGCCTGCTTTGCAGCCTTGGTGACAAGTTTAGAAGCCTTGAATGTTTGGAATTTGATATAGTCCACACCAGCTTCAACTGCCTTATCAACCAGTTGTTTGGCCAACTCAATGGAACCATTATGGTTCACGCCAGCTTCTGCTATGATGATTGTATGTTTGCTCATTTTGCTTTAACTTTCAGTATGGCAGGATTGCCAGAATAGATGCCCTTCTCAGTGATAGACTTCCTTACAAAAGAGCCTGCGCCTACAATGATGTCATCCCCAACGGTAATGCAGTTGGCAAGTACAGATTGGCTGCCAATGAAGCAACAATCGCCTACCTTACATTCTCCATTCACCATTGTTCCCGTAGAAATGTGACAATGGTCGCCAATAACAGCATCATGTTCAATGTTGGTGGCTGTATTCAGAATTACATTTTTCCCCACCTTAGCACCAGCATTCACAAATGCCTGGTGGAGCACTACCGTACCCTCACCTATTTCAGCATATTTGGAAACGTAGGCAGTAGATGCTATGACTGTTGCCAGTTTGCCACCAGCTTCCTTAATCTTGTTGTATAGTTTAATGCGGATTGCCGGATTCTTGATGAATCCTACGGTAATGACAAATTCTGCCTTATCAACGTATGAAGGTATGTCATCATCTGTACCTATCACCTTGGTAGAGAGGATTTCTTGACCTACCTCTTCAGGCATATCTAGCACACCTAAAATACTGTAGCCAGCACTCTCTGCTGCTTCCAATACGGACTTACAATGTCCGCCACCACCAACAAGAATAAGTGGTTTTCTCATAGCAGATATCACACTGGTTTTACGATATTGATGAACGATACCACTTTATGACTATCACAATCATAAAGATAATAAGTTTGTGTAATGACTCCACTTTCATCTTTAATATCAGGGATAATATCCAAAAACGCTAATTTATCAGCATCGGATTCGCACATAACATATGAAAACTGATATGGATAAACTGTGACAAGCCTTTGCATCTCTGAATCCATAAAAACTCTTATATCAGGGATATCTTTTGAAAACATCTCTTTAGGTATAACGAATAGACGGTCATGTTCTGCTTTCCTAGCTTCCAACAACTTTTGGAAAAGCTCTACTTTAAATTCTTCTATCGTCAACATATTATATTGTATTTACAATCTTACACTACTCGGGATATTTACAACTCTGTCAGCGAAATAAATGGTATTCTTCAAACCGTCATTCTCACACTTCTCAAACATAGGCAGACGATTCATCAGTTCCCAGATGGGACGTGTCATCACGCCATTGTCGTTGGTCTGAGTCAGAAAATTAATCTGCTCTTCCTTATTAGGCAGAATGACTACATTGAGCCAATAGTTGGAGAAGGTGTCCGGAGAGTCCACAAAGAACTCAATATCCGGCACATTCTTGAAATAAGCCTCATACTCCGCAGCCACCTTACGCTTGCTGGCCACATACTCATCAATATGCTCCAACTGAGCGCAACCAAGAGCAGCATTGATATTTGGCATACGGTAATTGAAACCAATATGATCGTGACGGAACTCCCAGCGGTGAGGTATCTTAGCCTGGGTGGTGATATGCTTGGCGTATGCACCCAGTTCTTCATCATTGAAAAGCAGCATACCGCCACCACCAGTGGTGATGGTCTTGTTGCCATTGAATGATAATGCACCAATCTTACCAAATAGGCCAGTATGGATTCCTTTATACTTTGAGCCAATACTCTCCGCAGCATCCTCTACTAACTCAATATGCCACTCCTTGCAGATAGCAGCAATCTCTTCAATGCGTACAGGATGACCAAAGGTGTGCATAGGTACGCAAGCCTTTATTCTGCGGCCTGTGTTCTTGTTGTAGCAAGCAAGCTCATCCTCTTCGTAGGCAAAGTCGTAACTCTTATCAAGCTCTCCTATGCGGGTATTTTTACGAACCTCAGCATTCTTCTGGAGCCACTCCTTCAGTGCATCAGGAGACAGGCCCATCGTGGAACGGTCAACATCCAGGAATACTGGATAGGCTCCTATATAGCTCAATGCATTTTCTGTGGCAATGAAAGTCAAAGCCTGTGTCAGCACCTCATCATCACGTTTTACACCAACAAGCAACAAAGCCATATGGAGGGCGTTGGTTCCACTCACACAGACCACTGCGCGCTTGGCTCCCGTATAGGCTGCCATATCATTCTCAAAGCGATCAACGAACTTACCTACAGAACTAACGAATGTGGTATCAATGCACTCGTTCAGGTACTTCTTCTCGTTACCAATAAATACGGGGACAGCCAGTGGAGTAAACTCCTGGTTGCCATATACAGACTTAATGAAGTCTATCGTCTTTTTATAATCAGCCATGAATTATATTATCTACATCTTTTGATCTAAATTCTTGCCTTTCTCCTCGTGTTCAAAGTTGGGAATGAATTCCTTGATGGCCTCCACCACCTGAGCCTTTGTAAAGTCCTCTTTTGCAAAGATAGACTCCAGCTTTTCAAAGAAGCCGTTTACCTCACCCATTTCGTGACGGGTAGTCTGTTCTACCACGCCAAGAGCTTGGAAGCGTTTCATATCTATCTTCTCACCAGGCACATAGAACTCCTCATAAGCCTTTTCACCTGTTGTGTCTGAGCCAAAGTAAACCACAGGATATGTTTCACTGTCATAATCCATATCTGCTGCATACTTAACAGCCTCTGCATCACTAACGCACAGTTTCTTCTCAAAGCCTTCAGCTTTCACAAATTCATCACAGATGCTCGAGAAGGTCAACATTTGGTCTTCACCTAATTTCGGGAAGAACACTTCTCCACCATTACCCAAAATACAAGCCAGCATACAAATCTGCCCGCTTTCCTCTGGGCTCACGAAATAACGCTTAACATCTGAAGGTGCCACCAGCGGCTGCTTCTTCTGCAAGCGATGTATCCAACCATCAGGAAGTGAGCCGTTGCTGAAGGCGACATTTGCAAAACGTGCGGTGGTCACCTTGAAGTACTTGTTGTAAGCCATCACAAGATCCTCCATTATGCGCTTGCTGGCCCCCATAATGTTAACTGGATTCGCAGCTTTATCTGTACTTACACAGAAGAAGTGTTTGGGGGGATAAACTGTCAGCAAGTCCATCAGCTTTTTGGCTTTGATATCATTATTCTCAATGAGTGCCTGAACGCTATAGCGATCCTTCTCTGAACGCACATGCTTGTGGGCACTGAAGTTGGCCACAATATCAAATCCTTTCTCTTCGCGGAATATCCTTTCAAAGATTGGGTCAGCAAAATTGAGCGTGTAACAACGGAATTCATTAGGCACATACAGCCCGTTGGTTGAGCGTACATCACGCACCAACTCTGCTAAACCGTTTTCGTTAAGATCCACCACAACAATACTTTTGGGTTCAAAACGAAGTACAGCCTTAATAAAACTGGAACCAATCGAGCCTGCGCCACCAATGACACAGACCTTCTTGCCTTTAATTTCCCCTGTCAGCTTATTATTGTTTGCCTCAATGTCTGCTGCAAACATACTGACCGGACGGAACGTCACGCTGTCTGAAATAAATTTGTCTAAATTGAACATAATATAATTGTATTTTTCTGACTGGCAGTATCGAACTGCATCGCTCTGCGACCACCTGTGCAGTCAGAATCCTTAGTATTTAAAGGAGATTATCCTTCTCAATATCTTTAAAGTATTTATAGGTACCGTGCCTCAGTTCATCTGTTGCATCTTCATCACAAACAATGATGGCATGAGGATGCTGCTGCAGACAGCTAATCGTCCACATATGATTAACAGGCTCCTCAACGCCATGACGGAGAGCGCGGGCCTTGTTATGACCATTGACCATGATCATTACCTGTTTAGCGTCCATCACAGTACCAACACCTACAGTCAAAGCAGTCTTAGGAACTTTATTCACGTCGTTTTCAAAGAAACGACTATTGGCAATAACGGTATCGGTGGTCAATGTCTTCTGGCGGGTGCGACTCTGGAGACTAGATCCTGGTTCGTTGAAGGCGATATGGCCATCGGGGCCGATGCCACCCATGAACAGGTCGATGCCGCCTGCAGCCTCTATGGCTTTTTCGTAGTTCTCGCATTCTACCTTCAGGTCCTTGGCATTGCCATTGAGGATATGGACATTCTCTTTCTTGATGTCGATGTGGCTGAAGAAGTTGTTCCACATGAAGCTATGGTAGCTCTCGGGGTGATCCTCGGGGAGGTTCACATACTCGTCCATGTTGAACGTAATCACATTCTGAAACGATACCTTGCCGGCCTTGTTCAGGGCAATCAGCTCACGATACATTCCCAAAGGGGAACTGCCAGTAGGACAGCCGAGCTTAAAGGGTTTCTCTGCCGTCGGCTTTGCTTCGTTAATACACTTGGCTACATAGTTTGCAGCCCACTTCGACATCTTTTCGTAATCGGGTTCAATAATTAATCTCATGCTTTTTTATGTTATTAAGTTGTTTCCATTTCCGGAGGACCTGCCACTAAAAAGCTAAAACAGGGGGTTTCCTGCGGAGTTAATTTGATATTCTCAATACAATCTTCACACAACCTTCATAAATGCTTCACGAGAACCTATCAAATTACGATAATGGTACAATCCCATGATAATGACAGGCTCAATATCCTTCGTTGTGACTTCCAACTGGGGTCGAAGAAGATCAACTACCATATCCATGTTCATCATGTTTTCGGAAGATATTTTGCTCATCACGAAATCACGCAGAACAAAATTGATTGCCACCTTGTTGATCGTATCGCTGTAGCCCAACGGCTTCAGCCATGCCTTCATCTCATCGATAGTATGAACATCACCCTTCAGGATCTGCTCCTTCAGTGGCTCTGACACCTCTGAGATATTCTTGATCGGAGGAGTTACAAGCGGCATAACAATTAGATTTTCTACTTTAGTTAAACAATGTTTTCAAAAGTATATTTTTGTTTCGGCTGATGAAAGGCTTGTTCATCTGCCCTATAGAATTATATCTTGACACGTGAAGATCGTGTTTTTCGACCTTCGCTGTTAACAACAGGCTCATAACCAAAAATTCCATACTTCTGTCCTTCTATTTGTTTAACATTCCTTCACTCTTCTAGGATAAAGAATCTTAACACTATTGCGTATTTGCCCAAAATTGCGTATCTTTGTATTGGAAATGGCCGGAAAGGCTCAATTTCCCGGATGTCTGATGAATGTCGTAAAGATGTTAGATGGAAGAAGGAAGATGGAAGATGTTGCTACCCCCATCCTATAACTCCTCTTATTCCGTATCATTGATTTTTTTACAGCGATGATGGAGAACTTTTACCAACTCCTCACAGTCACCATATATAGACTCGTATTGCCTATCATCAATAAAATTATTCCTATGAAGCAATTCAATCCAATAAAGTGATTCTCGAGCCTCCTTTAGTGCAATAAAAGATTTGCTTTTGAAATCAGCTTTACTAATGCCGTTACATGCCTCGGCATTATTGGCTCCAATGCTGGTTCCTGCCCGAAGTAACTGATTGCAGAGATTTGACACGGATTGCAAATACACTGGTACACTCTTCTCATAGACGCGTTTTCCTTTGACTATCTTATACGC